>Ga0105044_10003231_pt1 | contig 22330 bp, 19 predicted proteins | sample MAT01_FD_78092 | JGI IMG/M metagenome (GOLD analysis project Ga0105044, IMG submission 78092) | Freshwater microbial communities from Lake Fryxell liftoff mats and glacier meltwater in Antarctica - MAT-01 | ecosystem: Environmental > Aquatic > Freshwater > Ice > Liftoff microbial mat | place...
CGGCTCAGATGCAGCCAACTCAACTGCCTCTGCCTCACACAGAGGTGCACCCGCGCATGCGGCTGCGGCTGCGGCTGCGGCTGCGGCTGCGCCTGCACTTGCACTTGCACTTGCACCCGCGACCACGCCCACTTTGACCCTGGCCGTTGTCGGCGCGCACCTCTCGGGCTTGCCGCTGAACGGGCAACTGCTGGAGCGTGGCGCCTGGTGGATCGAGTCCACCCACACGGCAGCCAGCTACAGGCTTTTTGCCTTGCCAGGCACCCAGCCGCCCAAGCCAGGCCTGGTGCGCGTGCCGCAGCACGATCAAGAACAGGGCCGCGCCATCGCGGTCGAACTTTGGGCCATGCCGCAAGAAGCTGTCGGATCGTTTCTGGCACTGATCCCTGCGCCTTTGGGTCTGGGCAGCCTGCAGTTGCAAGACGGCCGCTTCGTGCATGGCTTCCTGTGCGAAAGCCACGCACTGCAGGGGGCCACGGACATCTCAGCGCATGGTGGTTGGCGGGCTTACCTTGCCAGCCTGAATGGCACCCCCCAGGTGGCTGCGCAAGCTTCACCACGCAGCACGGCAACCCCTTGATCCAGCCGGCCGAACCTGAGCCGACGCATTCATCGCTCTCCCTTTTCACCACCTTGCTTTTCACCTTTCTTGCCACTTTGACTGAAGGAGCTTGACCCATGGACCGTCGCAAATTCATCGCCACCAGCGCCACCGCAGGCACCGCTGCTGCCACCCTGGGCGCTTTCCCGCTTGCTGCACAAGCCCAGTCCCGCCCCAAAGACGTGCTGGTGGTAGCCAACGAGTTCGGCCCCAATTCGCTGGATATCCAGACCACCGGCGCCAACCGCCCCGCCTATGGCGTCAGCTGGCTGGTCTACGACCGCTTGATGACCTACGGCAAGAAAACGCTGTCCGATGGCCGTGTGATGTACGACCGCGACAAGCTTTTGCCCGAGCTGGCAGAGAGCTGGCAGATGGCGCCAGACGGCATGTCGGTGACCTTCAAGCTGCGCAAGAACGCCAAGTTTCACGACGGCACCCCAGTCACCGCCAAGGATGTGAAGTGGAGCTTCGACCGCGCTTGCGCGGTCGGCGGTTTTGCGACTTTCCAGATGCGCGCCGGCTCGCTCGAGAAGCCCGAGCAGTTTGAAGCCGTGGACGACCACACCTTCCGCGTCAAGTTCATCCGCAAGGACAAGCTGTCGATGAACAACATGGCCGTTCCGGTGCCGTGTGTCTTCAACAGCGAAATGGTGAAGAAGAACGCCACGCCGCAAGACCCCTGGGGCTTGAACTGGACGCGCAACAACACGGCAGGCGGCGGTGCCTACAAGGTCGAGGCCTACCGGCCGGGCCAAGAGATCATCTACGTGCGCAACGACGACTGGAAAAACGGCCCGATGCCGAAGTTGCGCCGCATCGTGCAGCGCGAAGTGCCCAGCGCCGGCAACCGGCGTGCCCTGCTGCTCAAGGGCGACATCGACATGACCTACGACATGCCGCCCAAGGACTTTGCCGAACTGGCCAAGGACGGTGGCAGCGTCAAGGTGGCGACGATGCCGATCGAAAACGCACTCCTGTACCTGGGCATGCTGAGCAGCACCCCACCGTTCGACAACGTCAAGGTGCGCCAGGCGGTGGCATTTGCCATCCCCTACGACCGCATCAAGGACAACGCCCTGTACGGCCGGGGTGCGCCAATGTATGGTGGCAAGAATCCCGTCAAGTCGATCGCCTGGCCGCAGCCCGCGCCCTACAACACCGACCCCGTCAAAGCCAAAGCGCTGCTGACGGAGGCTGGTTACCCCAACGGCTTTGAGACCACGCTGAGTTTCGATCTGGGCGGCGCCACGGTGAGCGAGCCCACGGCCATCCTGATCCAGGAGGCCCTGGCCGGCATCGGCATCAAGGCACAGATCAACAAGATCCCCGGCGCCACCTGGCGCGCTGCGCTGCTGAAGAAAGACCTGCCGATGATCGTCAACCGCTTTGGCGGCTGGCTGGACTACCCCGAGTACTTCTTCTACTGGTGCTACCACGGTCAGAACGCGGTCTTCAACACCATGAGTTACCAGAACCCGAAGCTGGACAAGGAAATCACCAACGCCCGGTTTGCAGAGAGCAAGCCGATCTATGACGCCTCGGTGCGCGAGATGATCCAGATCGCCTTTGACGAAGTGCCGCGTGTGCCGATGTTCCAGCCCAGCCAGGATGTGGCGATGCGCAGCGACATTGGTGGCTACATGTACTGGTTCCACCTGCAGCCCGACTATCGGCAGATCGTCAAGGCTTGAGGCATCCACCCATGGACATGACGGCCTACATGGACGTACAGTGCCAGCTGCTCGGGCTTGAGCTGGCGCCTGAGCACCGGCCCGGCGTGCTGCGCTATCTGCAACTGGTGGCCACGATGGCGCCGCGTGTGATGGACTTTGAGCTGGCGCCGGCGGATGAAGTTGGGCATCTTTTCGTGCCGGTTGAAGCCCCCAGCGGCGGCACAACGAGCGTACCCGCATCCGCCGCAGGTTCGGGCTCGGGCTCGGGCCCAGAGGCCACCCCATGACAGCCAGCGCATTGAGCCGCGTGCAGCAGGCGCTGCAGCGAATCGCCGCCAGCGACCCTCAGGTCAACGCCTTCACTGCCGTGTTGGCCGAGCGGGCGCTGGCACGCGCCACAGCGGTGGATGCCAGTGGCCAACAAGGCCCGCTGGTCGGCATGCCCTTTGCCGTCAAGAACCTCTTTGACGTGCAGGGGCTGGCCACGCTGGCCGGCTCCAAGATCGAGCGTGAGGCGGCCCCGGCCAAGCGAGATGCCGTACTCGTTCGCCGGCTGGAGGCCGCTGGCGCAGTGCTGGTCGGCGCGCTGAACATGGACGAATATGCCTACGGCTTCACCACTGAAAACACGCACTACGGCCCGACCCGCAACCCGCACGACCTGAGCCGCCTCAGCGGCGGCTCTTCGGGTGGATCAGCGGCTGCGGTGGCTGCTGGCCAGGTGCCGCTGAGCTTGGGCTCGGACACCAACGGTTCGATCCGTGTGCCGGCTTCCTTGTGCGGGGTGTTTGGCCTCAAACCCACCTTTGGCCGGCTGCCGCGCACCGGCAGCTATCCCTTCGTCGGCAGCCTGGATCACCTGGGGCCTTTTGCTGCCGACGTGCTGACCCTGGCACAGGCTTACGACGCGATGCAGGGTGATGACCTGGAAGACCCTGCGCAGGCCCGTCGCCCAGTGCAACCCACGGCAGGGCTGCTGCAGCGGGGCACTGAAGGCTTGCGCATCGGCGTGCTGGACGGCTGGTTCAGGCGCATGGCCACGGCCCCTGCGGTGGCGGCGGTAGACAAGCTGGCCCAGGCCCTGGGCGGCCAGCAAATGGCAAGCAGGGTCGGCAGGGTCGATTGGCCAGAAGTCGACCGCGCGCGCACTGCGGCTTTTCTGATTACCAACGCAGAAGGCGCTGCACTGCACTTCAACGACCTGAAGTCCCGCGCGCAAGACTTCGAGCCCTTGTCGCGCGACCGATTCCTTGCGGGTGCCTTGCTGCCTGCCACCTGGATTCAACAAGCCCACCGTGTGCGGCACTGGTTTGCGCGCCAGGTGGCAGAGTCATTCGCCGACGTGGATGTGCTGCTGGCGCCTGCCACGCCTTGTGTAGCCCCTGCGATCGGCACCGAGTGGCTGGAGATCAACGGCCAGAAGTTGCCCGCCCGCGCCAGCATGGGGTTGTTGACGCAGCCGGTGTCATGCATCGGGCTGCCAGTGGCAACGGTGCCGGTTTGGGGCATGGACCCGGCAGCACCGCATTTGCCGATAGGCGTGCAGATCATCGCCGCGCCCTGGCGCGAAGACCTGTGCTTGCGCGTGGCCCATGCACTGCAAGCGGCTGGGCAAGTCAGTGCGCCGACGGCCAAACTGCACAGCTGAAACCAAGCCTGCCCACAAGCCTTTCTCAGCCCACCCCAACAAGACAACGCCCCCATGAAGATCAACGATCCCACTGTGATCACCGAAGTCAGCGCTGCATTTGCGCGCTACGAAGATGCGCTGATCCACAACAAGGTCGAGGTCATGGATGAGCTGTTCTGGGACTCCACCCACACCGTGCGTTATGGCGTGGGTGAAAACCTCTACGGCATCGCTCAGATCCGCGACTTTCGCAACAACCGCCCGGCCGCTGCGCTGAAGCGCACGCTGAGCAACACCGTCATCACCACCTACGGCAACGACGCCGCCACTGCGATGACCGAGTTCCGCCGCGAAGGCGGCAACAAGCTGGGCCGCCAGAGCCAGACCTGGTGCCGCATCGACGGCCGCTGGGTGGTGGTGGCAGCGCATGTTTCCTTGATGCTCGACTGAATCCTGCGCATGGCTTCAAGAGCTGATCAAACCGGCATGCGCCCCGAGCAAGCTCGATCCCTGACACGTCCCTGGTCCTCAACCTGCCACTGAAAGACCGACGCATCATGAGCAAGCCTCTCAGAGTTCTCACTGCCGTGCAACGCCGCCACCTGCTGGCTGTCAGTGCACTGGCCAGCGCCTCGATGCTGCTGCCGGGTGCCCTGCGCAACCAGTTGGGGGCTGGCCAACACCGCGAGGCGGCCCACAAAGGCGCAGAGATCATCCTGCGCACGGCCGGCTACACCGCACCGATCCGCCAAGCCTGGCAGATCACCAACCAGGCGAATGCGTTTCAGAACCTGGCCATCACCGCCAGTGTGTGCCTGTGCGGCAGCAACGGCAGTTTCGACAGCATGGGTGAAGCCATGTTCTGCAACTTCGACGGCACGCTGATGAGCGCCGGCGGCGGGCGGCCCGACGAGATCATCAGCGCAGAACTGCGGCCCGACCTGGTACGCGAAGCGCGTGCGCACTGGGGCGTCGAGAACAACCCCTACCAACTCTGGCACCGGGGCTGCACAGCTGTCAAAGGCGGCGCCCAGGACTGCCCCTGCACCTTCAGGCAGGACATGGTGGCGGGCCGCTGCAAGCTGCCATGGGACGCCAGCGTTCAGGTACGCGACGGCACACCCTGCGGCTTTGATGCGCCCACGCGCAGCTGCAGCGGCGCCGAGCCGAACCCGCTGGAGGGCTGAGATGGCGAACGCCCAGGTCAGCATCAACGTCATCGTCAGCGTCAACGCCAACCCTTACCCCTGGCCGTACAACGGCCAACTGCATCCCGCCAACACCGCATTGGTGGTGATCGACATGCAGACCGACTTCTGCGGCAAAGGCGGCTATGTGGACAGCATGGGCTACGACCTGCGCCTGACACGCTCGCCGATCCCGGCCATCCAGCGTGTGCTCAAGCGCATGCGTGATCTTGGCTTTCACATCATCCACACCCGTGAAGGCCATCGACCCGACCTGTCCGATCTGCCGGCCAACAAGCGCTGGCGCTCGCAGCGCATCGGCGCGGGCATCGGTGACGCCGGGCCCTGCGGCCGCATCCTGGTGCGTGGCGAGCCAGGCTGGCAGATCATCCCCGAGCTGGCACCGCTGCCCAACGAAGCGGTGATCGACAAACCCGGGAAGGGCAGCTTCTGCGCCACCGACCTGGAACTGGTGCTGCACACCAAGGGCATCCAGAACCTGGTGCTGACCGGCATCACCACCGATGTCTGCGTGCACACGACGATGCGCGAAGCCAACGACCGCGGCTTTGAGTGCCTGCTGCTGGAGGACGCCACGGGCGCCACCGACCTGGGCAACCACCTGGCTGCGATCAAAATGGTGCAGATGCAGGGCGGCGTGTTTGGCGCCACTGCCACCAGCAGCGCGCTGTTGGAGGCATTGGAGTGACAGCGTTGTCGCTGCAAACGGTTGACTTGAGCAAACGCTTCGGCAGCTTCACGGCGCTGGATGCCGTCTCGATGAAGGTGCAGCCCGGCACCGTGCATGCGCTGCTGGGCGAGAACGGCGCCGGCAAAAGGAACATCGGGCTGCGCTCGTTCGATGTCTCACCCTTTGCCCGCCCCGGCTGGCGCATCCCTGGCGCCTTGAACCGGGCAGCGCGCGCGCTGATCAGCAGCCCTGATGCTGAACACAAACAGCCAGAGATGCCGACACAGGAAGCCGCGACCAGGCCTGCCGGGATCAAGGAAGCCGCATGAAAAACTTCCCTGCCCCGGATGAGGCCCATGCATTGCCCTTGGGCTCCTGCCACGTGCCGGCACGGCCGTTCGGGTATGCACTGGTACCTGGCCGCACCGCGCTGATCGTCATCGACATGCAGCGTGACTTCATCGAGCCCGGCGGCTTTGGTGCTGCATTGGGCAACGATGTCTCGCTGCTGGCCAGCGCCATCGCCCCCACGCTGACGCTGCTGCAGGCATGGCGGGCATGGGGCTGGCCGATCGTGCACACCCGTGAATGCCACGCCCCAGACCTGTCCGATTGCCCGCCAGCCAAAAGAGATCGTGGCAGCCCCGCGCTGCGCATCGGCGATCCTGGCCCGATGGGCCGGCTGCTGGTGCGCGGCGAAGCGGGCAGCGACATCGTGCCCACACTGGCGCCGCTGGCTGGCGAAATCGTCATCGACAAGCCCGGCAAGGGAGCCTTTTACGCCACGCCGCTGCAAGAACGCCTGCAGGGCCTGGGCGTCACGCATCTGGTGTTTGCCGGCGTCACCACCGAAGTCTGCGTGCAGAGCACGATGCGCGAAGCCAACGACCGCGGCTATGAGTGCCTGCTGATCGAAGAGGCCACCCAGAGCTATTTCCCGACGTTCAAAGCTGCCACGCTGGACATGCTGGTGGCGCAGGGCGCCATCGTGGGCTGGGTTACGCAACTTGAGGACTTGCTCAAGGCTTTGCCGACCTCAAGCCTGCACGAGCTGCCGCCCACCCCGCAGCCTGCGCTGGCAACCCAGGCTCGAAGTCAAGCTCGAAGCCAGGCTGAAAGTCAAGGTCAGCGCTGAGATGTGGCGCGTCGTTCTCAAGCGGCTGCTGGCCGCACTGCCCAACCTGGTGGGCGTGGTGGTCATCACTTTCTTGCTTACACGCGCGATCCCCGGCGACCCCGCCGCCTACTTTGCAGGCGGCGCTGCCACGATGGAGGCGGTGGAACAGGTGCGCCAGCAACTGGGGCTGGACAAACCCCTGATCGAGCAGTTTTTCCGCTACGTGGGCAATCTGGCGCGCGGTGATCTGGGCCTGTCCTTGACCACTGGGCAGCCGGTGCTCAAAGAGCTGATGGCGCGGCTGCCAGCGTCGCTGGAGATGGTGCTGTTGTCGCTGTTGCTGGCCTGCGCCATCGCCATCCCGATGGGTGTGCTGGCGGCCACCAAACCTGGCTCGTGGTTTGACCAGCTGGCACGGCTGATCACCACCGCCGGGGTCTCGCTGCCCACCTTCTTCACCGGGCTGTTGCTGGCTTATGTCTTCTACTTCTTGCTGGGTTGGGCACCGGCCCCGCTGGGACGCCTGGACCCGATCTTTTCGCCGCCGCCCACCGTCACCGGCCTGTATTTGATTGACGCCGCGCTGGCAGGCGACCGGGCACTGTGGTGGGCCGCTTTCAAGCAACTGATCCTGCCGGTGGCCACGATGACGATCTTCGTGCTGGCCCCGATTGCGCGCATGACACGGGCTTCGATGATCTCGGTGCTGTCAGCAGACTTTGTGCGCACGGCGCGCGCCAGCGGGCTGCGGCCGTCTACTGTTTTGGTGCGTTATGCCTTGCGCAATGCGCTGCTGCCGGTAGTCACCACATTGGGCATGGTGTTCGGTTTCATGATCGGATCGTCGGTCATCATCGAAAAGGTCTTCGGCTGGCCGGGTGTGGGCAGCTACGCCATCGATGCGCTGACGGCCAGTGATTACGCCCCCGTACAGGGTTTCGTGCTGACGATGGGCATCCTGTTTGTGCTGCTCAATTTGCTGGTCGATCTGCTCTATGTGCTGATCGACCCGCGGGTGAAGATCGATGCTTGAGCGCCGCTGCATTCCAGGACCCACGCCAAGTCCCACGCCAAGACCGCCGCAAAGCCTGCTGTGGCAAATGGCAGGTACATTCCCAAGAGCACGCCCATGAGCACGCCCTTGAGCACGCTCGGCCACATCCGCCATGTGCTGTCCGACAACCCGGTCACGCTGGTGGCCGCCACGCTGTTTGCGGGCTTCATGCTGATGGCCCTGCTGGGCCCGTCCTTGGTGCCGTTCGATCCGCTCGCCACCAACGTCGGGCCGGCCTTGTCACCGCCCAGCGGCGCGCACTGGTTCGGCACCGATGCCCTGGGCCGCGACATCTTCTCGCGCGTGGTGGTGGCCACGCGGCTCGATCTGGGCATCGCCTTCAGCGCCGTGCTGCTGTCTTTCATCATCGGCATGCCGCTGGGCTTGTGCGCGGGCTTCTTGGGCGGCTGGTGGGACCGTGTGATCTCGCGCGGCGCCGACACCATCATGGCCTTCCCGCTGTTTGTACTGGCGATGGGCATTGTCGCGGCCTTGGGCAACACGGTGGGCAACATCATCCTGGCCACCGCAGTCATCAACCTGCCCTTCTACATCCGCGTCGCGCGCGCCGAAGCCAATGTGCGGCGGGACGCAGGCTGGATCGAAGCTGCCCGTCTGTCGGGCAACGGCAATGCACGCATCCTGGCGATGCATCTGTTTCCCAACGCCCTGCCGCCGGCGATGGTGCAGGTCAGCCTGAACATGGGCTGGGCGATCCTGAATGCCGCTGGCCTGAGCTACATCGGCCTGGGCGTGCGCCCGCCCGAGCCCGAATGGGGCATCCTGGTGGCCGAAGGCGCGCAGTTCATCGTCAGCGGCGAGTGGTGGGTGAGTTTTTTCCCGGGGATGATGCTGATGCTGGCAGTCTTCACCTTCAACCTGCTGGGGGACGCGCTGCGCGACATCTTCGACCCCAGAAAGAGAACCTGAGGCAGGGCACGGATGAAGCCACCAGACGCTAACCGGCCACCGCTGCTGACGGTGAAGGACTTCAGCCTGGAGTTCCGCACCCGCAGCGGCACCGTATCTGCTCTGCAGCACATCAACCTGCAGTTGCGCAAAGGCGAGATCGTCGGGCTGGTGGGCGAAAGTGGCTCGGGCAAATCGGTGTTGTCGTACGCCATGCTGGGCATTTCGGACGCTGCAGCGCGCATCACCGGCGGCCAGGTGCACTTTGGCGGCATGGACCTGCTCAAGGCCGAAGGCGCCGCGCTGTCAGACCTGCGGGGCCGCGAGATCTCGATGATCTTTCAAAGCCCACGCACTGCGCTCAACCCTATCCGCACCGTGGGCCTGCAGATCGAAGATGTGCTGCGCCGCCACGCTGTGCACACGCGCGGCCGCACGGGTCCTGACCAGGCTTTGGGCTTCAGAGAGCGCGCCATCCAGGCTTTGCGTGAGGTGGCCATCGCCGACCCCGAGCGACGCTTCAACGCCTACCCCTTTGAGCTCTCCGGCGGCATGTGCCAGCGCGTGATGATCGCCATCGCCCTGGCCTGCAGGCCCAGCCTGCTGATCGCCGACGAACCCACCACCGGCCTGGATGTGACCACGCAAGCCGCGGTGATGGACCTGTTGACCAGCCTGGCGCGAGAGCGGGAGATGAGCACACTGTTCATCACCCACGACCTGGGCCTGGCGGCCGAATACTGCGACCGCATCGTGGTGATGCACGCCGGCCACGCGGTCGAAAGCGCGCCCACGCGCGAGCTGTTCAGGCAACCGCTGCACCCCTACACGGCGCTGCTGATGTCGTCCACGCCCACGCAAAGCAGCCAGTTGCACAGCCTGCTGCCGGTGCCCGGGCAGTTGCCCGATCTGCGCCGCAGCGATCTGCCGCCTTGCCGTTTCAGTGGCCGCTGCAGCCGGGCCAGCGAACAATGCCAACAGCCGCTGCCGCTGCTCGACGCGGCCCAGATACATGCCGTGGCCTGCTGGCATCCATTGCAGTCAAACGCCGCGCCAGAAGAGATTGCCGCGGACATGGCAGACAGGCTGGCCGCAAAATCAGCCTGTGAAGTGCTCCAGACCTAGCGTGCCCACACCGCCAGCCACCAGCCACCCGCCACCCGCCAATCCTTCGCCAGATGTCCGAAACTTTAAGCCCTGACCCGGCCAATCTCACCCCTTCACTTGAAGCTGGGGCCTGCCTGGGCCACAACGGCGGCCATGCCAACCATTCCAACGTTACCCGCGAAGATGCGGTCAAGCGCGCCGCACGCGCCAGCCAGCCACCGCTGCTGAAAGTAGAAGGGCTCAGCAAACGCTTTGCCGTCAGCACGCCGGGCAAACGGCGTGGGGCGCAGTTGCATGCGGTAGAAGATGTGTCGTTGCAGATTGCCCCGGGCGAGAGCCTGGGGCTGGTGGGCGAATCGGGCTGCGGCAAGTCAACCTTGGTGCGCCTGATCGCACGTTTGCTGGACCCGAGCGAAGGCCGCATCCTGTTTGACGGCACCGACCTGGCCAGCCTGCCGGCCAAGCAGTTTGCGCGGCTGCCGCAACGCACACTGATCCAGATGGTGTTCCAGGACCCCACCGACAGCCTGAACCCACGTTACAGCGCCCGCGACACGATCGCCGAACCTTGTCTGCTGCTGAGCCCGATGAATCGCCACCAGGCCAACGAGCGTGTCGACGAAGTGGCGCAGCAAGTCGGCCTGCCGGCCGAGTTGCTGTCGCGCTACCCGCATCAACTGTCGGGCGGCCAGAAGGCGCGGGTCGGCATTGCACGCGCCTTGGCCGTCAAGCCCAGACTCCTGATCCTGGACGAACCCACGGCGGCGCTGGATGTGTCGGTGCAGGCCGTCGTGCTGCAACTGCTGGACAAGTTGCGCCGCGACATGAACCTGGCCACCCTGTTCGTCAGCCATGACCTGAACGTGGTGCGGCTGCTGACCGACCGCGTGGCCGTGATGTACCTGGGCAAGATCGTCGAGATGGGCAGCGCGCATGATCTGTTCGAGCATCCGGCCCACCCGTACACGCAAGCACTGGTGTCGTCGATCCCGGGCCTGGGGCCCAGGCAAAGGCTGCAGGGCGAAGTCACCAGCCCCATCGACCCGCCAGCCCAAGTCTGCCGCTTTGCCAGCCGCTGCCCGACCGTGCAAGACCGTTGCTCGCGCGAATACCCGCCACTGGCTGGCGCAAGTTCGTCAGCAAGCGCAGTCACCTCAGCCGCAACAGCCGCAACAGCGCCAGCAGCCAAAGCTGCACGGGCCTCCCAGCATGTGGCGGCCTGCCACTTTGCGCGCTGGCCCGGGGCCATGGCTTGAAAGCAGTGGCAGCGCCGGCAGCGTTGGTGGTGCCGAAAGTGGTGCCGCAAGTCGCCGCTCGCGTCAACCTGGCAGAACAGGTCTATGCGGCGCTGAAGGCGCAGATGCATGACTTTCAACTGGTGCCTGGCGATCGATTCTCAGAGGCCGAAGTCGGCGCCCGGCTGGGTGTCAGCCGCACGCCGGTACGCGAAGCGCTGTTCAGGCTGCGCAACGAAGGCTTGCTGGACGTCGAGAGCAAAAGCGGCTGGTTTGTGCGCCCGATCGACTTCGGGCGCCTGGACCAGCTCTACGACCTGCGCGTGATCGTCGAGTCGGCCAGCGTTGCCCGCTTGTGCGGCCTGGCCCATGCGCCTGCCGAGCTCGAACAGCTCAAGGCAGTCTGGCTGGTGCCGGCCGCTGAACGGCTGCAGGACGGCGCTGAAGTCGGCGCACTCGACGAGCGCTTTCACAGCACCCTGGTGCGCGCCGCCGGCAACGCCGAAGTGGCCAGGGTGCACCTGGACGTGACCGAACGCATCCGCATCATCCGGCGGCTGGACTTCACACGGCCCGACCGCATCGAAGCGACCTACGCAGAACACGCCAAGATCCTGCGCCACGTCATCCAGCGCCGCAGCGACCAGGCGCTGCTCTTGCTGCGCAGCCACATCGAACAGAGCAAGGCTGAGGTGCGCAAGATCACGCTCGCCACCTTGCACGAAGCCCGTCAGATGGCTCAGAGTGCACCCAGGCGGGGGTTACAGAGCCACCGAAGCTAGGGCAGCAGCCGCAACTCGCCGCTTGAAAGCATGGTTTGCGCCGTGCGCCCGTTCCCTGTCTGGCCTTCTGACAGGGCTGATTGCACCGCAGCATTCGAGACCGGGGCCGGCGGCATGCCGTCGAACGGCGGCCCGGCATGCAGCAGCACATGGCGGTCGGGGTGTGGCAATACGTCGCTGCGCTGCACCAAGTCGCGCCAGCAGGCAGCGAGGAAAGGATCGAAAGCGCAGGCGGCGGTCATCGCGGTCGCAGCGTGCACAACGGTAACAGCGGTCACAGCAGTCACAGCGCGCACAGCCATCAGACAGCCTGCGCCACCGGCAGAATAGGCGCAGTGGCATCGAAGCGCTGGCCAGCGCGCAGGCAGAACAGCGGCGCCAGCATACGTTCGGTGATCAGCTCGGTGCCCTCGTTGTCGCGCATCACCCAGCGGCCGCGCTGGTCGTCGAGCACGCTGATGTCGGCCACGCCACCGACCTTGAGTGTGCCCAGCTCGCCCTCCATGCCGATCATGCGCGCGGCATTGCGGGTGACCATCGGCACGATCTGCTGCAGCGTCAACCTCAATGCCAACATGCTGCTCATCGTCGATACCAGGCTGAAGCGCGTGCGGCCGCTGAACATGTGGTCCTCTTCATCGGGATGCGTCTCTGGCGTGCCGGGCGGTTGCGGCACGGTGGTGTTGTAGCCGTGCATGTCGGCGCCCAGCGTGTCGGGTACGACGCCGGCGTCGAGCACGATGCGTGCGGTCTTGAAGCTGAAATGCGAGCCATGACCGACATCGATCCTGAGCCCGCGCGCTACGGCCTCGGGCACCAGCGGATGCAGCTTCCCATCGAGCTCGACAAAGCCGCCCGGGTGCCGGCTGAACGGGTGCGCCAGCACGTCGCCCGGCTTCAGCATCTCGACCACCTGGTTGAAGATGCAATCTGGATCGACCGCCAGCGCTTTCTGCTCGGGCTTGGGCCAGAGCTGACCGAAGTGGATGTACAGCGGCAGATCGGCCTCGCGCCCGATGCGCGCCGCGATGCGCATCACATCCACGCCCCAACGGGCAAAGCCACCGATCTCGGCATGCGCTTTGAGGCCCTTTACCAGATCGGGGTTGCTGCGTGCCGACTTGACCGTGGCGTCCACGTTCAGGCAATCCGGGCGGTACAACTCCGGGTAGTAATGCCCTTCCAGACCGCCCACCAGATAGACCGACAGGTTGGCCAGCACCCGCGTGCTGGAAGGCTCGGCCACGTACTGCCTGAAGCCGGGCAACGTCATGCAGCTCGGGCCACCCTGGTCGATCAGCGTGGTCACGCCCGAATGCACGCCGCACATGTCGGCGTTGAGGCCGAAGCGGCCGGTTACGCCCTCGTACACATGGGCGTGTGTATCGATCAGGCCCGGCAACACCAGGCGGCCCCGGCAATCGATGCGCTCGGCGTCCTCGGGTGCGACTGCCGACAGGTCGGGGCCGATGGCGGCCACCAGCCGGTCGCGCAGCAGCACGTCGAAAATGCCGTCACGGCACGCTGTGGGGTCGATGACGTGGCCGCCTTTGAGCAGGGTGGTTTTCATGAAAACGCGTGTTTTCGTTGCAATGGGTGGTGCAATGCAAATTTCATGCCACAGGTTTCATGCGACAGGTTTCATGCCATGTGTCTTGTGCCACAGGTCTTGACGAAGATGCGAAGCCATTCGTCTGGACGCAAACCGCCGACGACATCGTCGCAACCTTCGAGCGCCGTTGTCTGCGAACGCTCATGTCTGCGAACTTCTAACTCAAGACATCAGCTGAACAGCCGCCGGGCCGCAGGCGTACCCGCCGCCAGATCCAGCAACTCCAGCTTGCGATAGATCTGGTTCAGCTCTTGGCCGATGGCGGCATAAGACTGCAGCGTGATCGGCTGGCCGTCGTTGTCCACGGCCGTGGCGTCCAGGTCGCCAGCCAGCGAGGTGGCGGAAAGGTGGAAGAGCGGGAAGGCCTCTGCCGATTCTGCGGTTTGCGGCACGTCCAGCGACAGCTGACACTCGCGCACTGCGCTGGCCTGCGGGCTGTCGGCCAGCGCGGCTTGCGAATCCATGCTCAGCACCAGCACAGGTTGGCTGGCCTCTGCGGCGGCCGGGAGGACCAGCCGGCCGGGTACGCCACCAGGCACAAACCCCAAACGAGCCGCCAGTTGCTCCACATAGGCCACCGACCAGGCCACGCCGTTGCTGCGCAGCTTGACACTGAGCTGTGCGTCCAGCGGGCTGCTTTGCGCGTCCAGTTCACGCGCACGTGCCACCACTTCCAGCATGTCGGGCAACTCGGAGCGGGCGCCAACGGCATCGGCGAAGCTCTGAATCTTTTGTACAAACTCCGAGTATTCGATTTCATTCAAAGGGCCGCTGCGGTTGACCATCTGCACCCCGGCCTGCAATTCGCTGTAGCGGCGGCCAGCGCAGATCAACTCCCAGGTGCCGCTCTCGGTGTCCAGGCCCTCGACATAGAGAGGCTTGCTGCCGGCACGCCGGGTGGACGGCATGTGCAGCAGCGCCATGTCGCCGGAAATCGGCGCATCCAAAAGCAAAGGCACCAGGGCATCGATCAAGGCATCCAGTCTGGGCTCGGTGCGCGCCGGGCGTTTGGGCAAGTCGACCAGAGCTTCAGGCTCGGTATCGACAAAAGCCGGGTCGCCTGACAGGCCAGCAGGCAACTTGCTGCGGCGTGCTTCTTCGCCCATGCCGGGCTCTGCCCGTGGGTTGTCTTTGGGCAGCAACAGCGCGGGCTTTGCAGGGGCCAGACGTCTGGCGGACCACCAGGCGTGCAGCGCCAGCGCGGCCAACACCACAACACCAAGAAGGGCCAGTGCGGTCGTCAGGCTCATGGCAGACAGGATGGGCTGAAAAAGAGGCTCGAAAAGACCAACAAGAAACAATCCGCGAGACGGCTGCAAAAAGTTGCCCGCGCCATGGACTGTAGCTTGCGCCGCGCCGCTTATTGAGCAGCTTCTTGAGCCACTTTTCGAGACGGCCCGGCGCCCAGCGCTAAACCACCTCGGCCATGCCCAGCGCAGCTTCCATATCCACCGCAACGATGCGCGACACACCCTGCTCCTGCATCGTGACGCCGATCAGTTGCTCAGCCATTTCCATCGCGATCTTGTTGTGGCTGATGAACAGAAACTGCGTGGCTTTGCTCATCTCGGTCACCAGCTTGCGGTAGCGGTCGGTGTTGGCGTCATCCAGCGGCGCGTCCACCTCGTCCAGCAAACAAAAGGGCGCCGGGTTGAGCTGGAAGATCGCAAACACCAGCGCAATCGCCGTCAGCGCTTTCTCGCCGCCCGACAGCAGGTGGATGGTGCTGTTTTTCTTGCCAGGCGGCTGTGCCATCACCTGCACACCGGCGTCCAGCACCTCGGTGCCGGTCATCATCAGCTTGGCCGTGCCGCCGCCAAACAGGCTCGGGAACATGCGGCCAAAGTGTTCATTGACGTGGTTGAAGGTGTTGACCAGCAGCTCGCGTGTTTCCAGGTCGATCTTGTGGATCGCGCCTTCCAGCGTGCTGATGGCTTCCTGCAAATCGGCGTTCTGAGCGTCCAGAAATGTCTTGCGCTCGCGCGAGCTGCTCAGCTCGTCCAAAGCCGCCAGGTTGACCGCGCCCAAAACGTTGACTTCCTTCTGGATGCGGTCGATTTCGGTCTGCAGGCCCCACAGCTTGACGTCGTTGTCTGCGATGCCTTGCGCCAGCGCCTGCAGATCCACCTCGGCAGCCGTCAGTTGCTCGATGAACTGCGCGCCGCCCAGTTGCGCAGCCTGCAGCTCCAGTTGCAACTTGCCGATGTTCTCGCGCAGCGGCTCCAGGCTGCGCTCAAAACTCAGCTTGCGCTCTTCGGCGGCCCTGAGCTGGCTGCTCAAGTCGTCGTACTCGCTGCGCGCCAGCCCCAGGTGCTGCTCACGCTCCAGCTTGAGCGCCAACGCTGCCTGCAAGCCCGATTGCGCAGCAGCATCATCGAAGCTTCCCAGTTCCAGCTGCAGTTGCTCTCCGGTTTGCGTGTTCGACGCCATCTGGCCGACCGCTGTTTCGATGCTGCGCTGCAACTCGCCCTGGCGCGACTTGAGTGAGCGCGCCTGAAAACTCATCTCTTGCGCCTGGCGCTCCAGCCCACGCTGTTGCTCACGGGCTTCTGCCAGCTTGCGCTCGGCCTCGATCACCACGTCGTCCAGTTCAGCATGGCGCTGCTGGGTGTCGGCCAGCGCCATGTCCAGTTCTTCGAATCTGGCTTCGCTGGTGGCACGGCGCTCTTGCAGGCTTTCCAGCTGGACGTCGATTTCACCCAGCTCGTCGCCCAGCTGGCTTTGGCGCGAGCTGGCGGCCTCGGCCAGTTGGCTCAGGCGCAGCACCTCCACCTGCAGGCCATGGGCGCGGTTCCTGGCCTCTGCGGCATCACGGCGGGCCTGCAACAAGCGCTGCGAGGCGTCGGTATAAGCGGCCTCCAGCCGCACCGAGGCGGCGCGTGTTTCGTCGGCGATCGAGGTCTGGGCGCGTTGCTGTCGGTCCAGATTCTCGATTTCCTGGGCGCGGCTGAGCATGCCGGCTTGTTCCGAATCGGGGGCATAAAACGCCACCGCATGCGACCACACCGCGTGGCCCTGGCGCGTCATGATGACCTCGCCATGGCCCAGTTGACCGCGTTGCGCCAGGGCTTCTTCCAGGCTGGCAGCGGTGTAAACACCCTCCAGCCAATCCAGCAGCAGCGCTTTCAGGCTGGCGTCACCCAGGCGCAGCAGGCCCGACAAGCGTGGCAGTCGGGTGAGCGAAGGCGCTGCGGGTCCAACCCCCCGATCGCCGCTGCCGGCACGACTGATCGCATCACTGGTCGCATTGCTGATCGCATTGCTGATCGCATTGCTGGTCGCATCACTGGTCGCATCACTGGCCACACTACCGATCGCACCCCCCCCAGGCTGCAGCGCGTAAAAGGCCAGCTTGGCAGGTGGCGCGTCGTCGGCAAACGCCCGCACGAGATCCAGCTTGCCCACCGCCAGCGCATTCAGACGCTCGCGCAGGGCGGCTTCCAAGGCGTTTTCCCAGCCGGTGTCGATATGCACCTGGGTCCACAAACCCTGCAGCCCCGTCAGGCCATGGCGCTCCAGCCAGGGTTGCAGCTTGCCCTGCGTCTGGACCTTGGCTTGCAAGGCCCGCAAAGCTTCCAGCCGCGCGCCGATGTCCGAGAGCTTCGAGCCCTCCTGGTTGACGCTGGCTTGCGCCTGGCGCCGCCGGTCGTCCAGCTCTGGCACTTCTTCCTGCAGCTCGTGCAGGCGGCCCTCGGCCACCTCGCTGGCCTGGCTGGCTTGTGCATCCTGCCCTTGCAGGGTTTGCAGGCGAGCCATGTCAGGCAGTTGCAGGCCTTTTTGCTCTGCAGCCAAACGCTCGCGGCGGGTGTTGAGACTGCGTGACTGCTCTTCGACGTTGCGGCTGTCGGCCGCCAGCACCTGGATCTGCTGCTGCACCTGGCTGACCTCGCTGCGCTGCCGATTGCTTTCTGCTTGGGCTTGGCGCAGTGCGTCTTCCAACGCGGGCAGTGCAGCGCCTTGCTCTTCAGCCTGCGCGTGTTGCAACTCGGCTTGTTCTTCAGAAGTTGCAATCTGCTGCGCCACATCGTCCAGCTCGGCACCGGCAGCGGCCTGGCGTTCAGCCCATTGGGTGTTTTGTGTCTGCAACTCCGTCAGCCGCTGCTCGGCCCGGCGGCGGCCGTCGACCACATAGCGGATGCGCTCTTCCAGCCGGCTGACCTCCAGCGCAGCTTCGCCCAGCAAGCCTTGTCGGCTGTGCAACTGGTCGTTGGCGGCATAGTGGGCTTGCCGCACCTGCTCGCCCTGCGCTTCGGTCTGGCGCAGCTCGGCCAGGCGGGATTCCAGCGCGTTGGCGGCTTCGGCGATCGCCGTTTTGACCCGCTCTTCTTCCTGGCTCGCGTCGCGGTGCTTCAAGAACCACAACTGATGCAGCTTCAGCGTGCCTTGCTCTTGCAGGCTGCGGTACTGTGTGGCCACAGCAGCCTGCTTCTCCAGTTTCTCCAGGTTGCTGTTGAGCTCTCGCAGGATGTCTTCGACACGAATCAGGTTCTCGCGTGTGTGACGCAAGCGCAACTCGGTCTCGCGCCGCCGCTCTTTGTATTTGCTGACGCCAGCGGCTTCTTCCAGAAACATCCGCAGCTCTTCCGGCTTGCTCTCGATGATGCGGCTGATCGTGCCCTGGCCAATGATGGCGTAGGCCCTGGGGCCCAGGCCGGTGCCCAAGAACACATCCTGCACGTCGCGCCTGCGCACGACCTGGTTGTTGATGAAGTAGCTGCTGGCGCCGTCGCGCGTCAGCGTGCGCTTGACGGCGATCTCGGCAAAGCTGTTCCACTGGCCGCCGGCGCGGGCCGCAGCGTTGTCAAACACCAGCTCGACACTGGCGCGATTGGCCGGCTTGCGGTTGCCGCTGCCATTGAAGATGACGTCCTGCATGGACTCACCCCGCAGCTCACTGGCCTTGCTTTCACCCAGCACCCAGCGCACCGCGTCCATGATGTTGCTCTTGCCGCAGCCATTGGGCCCGACCACGCCCACCAGCTGCCCGGGCAGCTGAAAGGTGGTTGGTTCGGCAAATGATTTGAAGCCGGCCAGCTTGATCTGGTTGAGACGCATGGGCCCTGGGCAGGCAGACGAAATTTCAAGAATTCACTTGAACAACGTAACGCAAGCTATTGATATGTAATAAAACTTGCGCCCTATGCTCGGGCGCTTCTGAGCCGCGATGATAACATCCTGGCATGTCCCAGCCGACGCTCGATACCCTGCCGGTCGACCCGCCAGTGCAGCCGCGGGTTCACTCGGCGACCGATCAACCAGGCGATCATGCGCCCCGCCCGGCGTATCAAAAGTTCGCCGTGCAGGTAGGAACCAGCAGCATCGACGGCCAGGGTGTTTTCGCTGCCGAGCCTGTACTGGCGCGCAAGAAGATCGGCGAAATCCGTGGCGAGAGCATCAGCGTCGCACAAGCCCGCATCCGCGCCACGCGCACCGAGCGCATCATGATCGTCGAGCTGTCAACCACCCGCGCCATCGACTTCAGCCGCTCCAGCGACCCGATGCGCTACACCAACCACAGCTGCCGACCCAACGCACGCTTGTGCATTCGTCAGGGCCGGGTCGAGTTCTATGCTGTGCGCGCCATCGAGCCGGGCGAAGAAATCACGGTCGATTACGGCCAAACGCACCACGAAGGCAAGCTGGCTTGCCGCTGTGGTGTACGCGGCTGTAGGGGTCGGCTGTAAGTTGGGTTGGCGGTTGGCGGTTGGCGGTTGGCGGTTGGCGGGCGATCGGCGGTCAGCGGTCGGCGCGCGATCGGGAGAGCGGGGCGCCGTATTCCGCTCATGCCATGCGCTTGCGCGCCTGGCGTTCGCCAGGCACAAACAGTCCCCCAGACTGTTTGAGTCCGGGCTCACTCCCCCAGTCGGCCCCTTCGGTCCATCCCTCCTCCTTTACTTCGCTCCATACGGCGCCCCGCTCTCCCGATCCGGCACCAGGCTTAGCGTGCCACTCCCCACTGTCCACTGTCCACCGTTCAGTGCCACGGCAGGTCGCTGCCGAGGGCGTTGGGCAACCGGCTCCGCGAAGTAAAGGAGGAGGCACGGGCGCAGCCCGTGTCGGGGGACATGAGTGGAGCCGGTTGCCCAACGCCCTCGGCTCGCCACGGACGCTTCAGACGCTTCAGACGCTTTATACGCTGCAGACGCCACAGACGCCACAGACGCCATCGACGCGAAAGACCTCAGACCACCAGCTCAGCGCTTTGCTGCACCCAGGCAACGATGCCCGCCGCCTCCAGCGGTCTGCTGAACAAGTACCCCTGCCCGCGGTCGCATTCCAGCTGCAGCATCAAGGCGGCCTGGGCTTCGGTCTCGATGCCCTCGGCCACCGTGGTCATGCCCAGAGTACGCGCCACCCGGATGGTGGCTTCGATCAAGACGCGGTGGTACTCGACGTTCTCGGCGTGCTTGACGAAACTGCGGTCCACCTTCACCGTGTCGACGGGCATCAGGTGCAGGCAAGCCAGCGAAGAGTAGCCAGTGCCGAAATCGTCCAGCGCCAACTTCACCCCCAGGCTCTTCAGCTCTCTGAGCGCCACCTGGATCTGATCATCCTGTGCCGCCAAGCTTTCGGTCACCTCCAGTTGCAGCCAACTGGGCTCCATGCCGGTTTGCTCCAGCACCAGCCGTACTTCGTCTACCAGTTGGGCTCGCCTGAGTTGCGCGCGTGACAAGTTGACGGCCAGCAGGCGCGGCGCCAGGTCGCCCAGGGATTCGCGCCACTGCACAAACTGGGCACAAGCCAGACGCAGGATCTTCTCGCCCAGCGCGTCGATCAGCCCGCTTTCTTCGGCCACAGGAATGAATTCGAGCGGTGGCACCATGCCGCGCACCGGGTGCTTCCAGCGCGCCAAGGCTTCGACACCGGTCATCTGGCGGCTGGCCAGATCGATCACCGGCTGATAGACCACAAACAGCTGGTCGTGCGCCAGCGCTTCGCGCAGGTCGTTTTCCAAGGCCAGCGCGTGCACCACCTTCTCGTGCATCACGCTGTCAAACAGCACCCAACGGCCACGGCCGCCGCGTTTGGCTTCGTACATGGCCGTGTCGGCGTCGCGCAAGATGTCGTCAGCCGTGATCGACTCGGGCATGTGGCCGCCTTTCAACCACACCACGCCGATGCTGGCACTGCTGTGCACCGGCGCGCCGCCCAGCTCATAGGGCTTGGACAGCACCTCCAGCAAACGTTGCGCCACCCGCGTCACGTCTTTTTGGCTGGCGACCCGGTCCAGCAACACCACAAACTCGTCACCCCCCAGCCGAGCTGCCGTGCTGCCATCGTCACCGGCCCTGGCGACGGCGTCACCAGGCCGCAGAGCAGTCGACAAGCGCTGTGCAATCTGGCGCAACAAGTCGTCGCCGGCGCCGTGGCCCAGGGTGTCGTTGACCTGCTTGAAGCGATCGAAGTCCATGAACAAGACGCCAAAACCCGCTTCTGGATACTTGCGTGCATGCGCAATGGCCGCTGCCAGCCGCTCCATCACCACGCTGCGGTTGGGCAGCAGCGTCAACGCGTCGGTACGTGCATGGCCACGCAGCTTGTCCTGCAAGAGCCGGCGCTCGGTCACGTCACTGAAGCAGACCACCACGCCGGCAGTCTCGCCCTGCGCGCCCACATGCGGCTCGGTGTTGACCAACAACCACCGGGGGCTTTGGCCGGGCCTGAGCAGGCCCATCGATTCGTTGGACAAGGGCTTGCCGCTGTACAAAGTGCGCAGCACCGGCAGATCTTTGCTGGTGTAAGGGCTGCCATCGTCGCGCACCAGCTGCAAACTGGTTTCTTGCACATGGCGGCCCTGCAACTGCGCCAGACTCAAGCCCAACAGCGCTTCGCCGGCGCGGTTGATGTCGGTCACCAGGCCATTGGCGTCGACCACCAGCACGCCTGTCGGCAGCGCCGCCCACAAGGCCCGCCTTCGAACCTGCTGGAGCACCCGCTCTGTGACGTCAGCCGCCACTCTGACATAGCCGCTGAGGCGCTGGTGGCTGTCAAACAGCGGCTGCATGTCCACATCCAGCCAGATGTCCTGGCCGCTGGCACTGCGGTGCAACCACTCGCGGCGCAGGCCCTGGGCAGCGCTGAGCGCTTGTCTGACTTCCAGCAACACGGCCTCTTGGGCACGCGGGTGCGTTCCGATGTCCAGCGCGCGACAGCCCATGACGGCGTCGGCCCGCAGACCAAAGGCCTCACAGAAGGCGCCATTGACCCAGACCACCTGGTCTTGCGCGTCGGTGATCAGCACCAGCGCACTGGTGTGCTCGGCCACCAGCGCCAGGCGCCTGACTTCGGCGGCCTGAGCCTCCATATGAGAAGCCTGCCTGAGCAGCCTGCGGGCGGTGAACTCTGTGATCATCACGCCTGTCAGCAGCACCAGGATCAGAACGCTCACGCCAAACCAACGCGCATCAAGCAGCAGACCCGCCGAATCCTGCGCCTGGCCCACGGTCAGCACCAGCGCCAACACCAAGTACATCGCCCAACGCACCTGGCGGGCGCTCTGCAGACTCGAATGGCCGTCCGCCTGCATCACGGCGCAAGGCACAGGACGGCTGGAGCCGGCTTGAGGCCGATCGACTGGCAATTCAGACATCTGAGACATCCAGGGGTTTCAGGCGATGGCCCATCGGTCAGGGCAACGCCAATGCAGGGTTGAGAGCCGCCGCAGCCGGGGCCATCGATGGCTGCGCCGTTTCACCCTTGTCTTATCGGACCCATCCGGAAGAACTGAA
>Ga0105044_10003233_pt1 | contig 22322 bp, 21 predicted proteins | sample MAT01_FD_78092 | JGI IMG/M metagenome (GOLD analysis project Ga0105044, IMG submission 78092) | Freshwater microbial communities from Lake Fryxell liftoff mats and glacier meltwater in Antarctica - MAT-01 | ecosystem: Environmental > Aquatic > Freshwater > Ice > Liftoff microbial mat | place...
CCACCGCCTTCTATTAGTAGGTTAGATGCGGTGTTGCTGATGAGGGTGTTACTCACTTCAGCGCTACTATTGCTGCAAAATAAACCAGATTGAAAGGCATTGTCGATCACAGATTGTTGCAGAATAAGTTTGGGCGCTGCGTTGGGCGAAGGATCGAGCAATACGATGGCCTGGTAGGCATTGCGTATTTGGGTGAATGTAAAAAGATTGTTTTTACTGCTGCTGGTAAAATAAATACCGGGCCAACTGGCAGGAAAATTTTTGTAGGGTTCATCTAATCTGTCCCCGCTAAATACGATTGGTTCGTTTGCGCTGCCATTAGCCAGTACCGTGCCATTTACGATAATGGGTGCGTTGGCACGTGCATATATTTTTGTGCCGGGTTCTATGGATAGGGTAACGTTGTTGGCTATACGCAAACCGCCCAGGATCACATAAGGTTTGTTATTAGTAAAACTGGTATGGCTGTTGATGGTTAGGTTGTTTAGAAATGTAGCATTTAAGCCGTAGGCCTGCAATTGCACCCAGCGTTGGTTGCCGTTGAATTGAACAGAAATACTGTCACTTACAATAAAAGGCAGGTTGGCAGTGGAAGGATCGATGGTGACTGACACAAAAATATAGATGCTGTCATCAGCCGCAATATCAATTTGTTGTTGATTGCCAGAAGCAACACCATTGATATTTATTTTAAAGGCGGATGTATTTCCACCCATGAGTTTTATTTCGGAGATCCGCAATTGCTGATCGTTTTCGTTTACGATTTTAAAAGATTTTGTAACGGAACCGATGCTGGTAAATACGGTATCAAATTTAAGTGTGTCGATGCCGATGCGCAAGCGGGCATTGGGACTGTTGATAAAACCATCTTTTTTGCAAGAGTTCAATATGCCCGTTAGCAAACAGGCACACAATGAGGTATAGAAGAAGTATTTCATCGAAACAAAACTACAAAAAACTTATTTACTGGCAGTAGCCAAAGTAGCTACGCTGATATTGATCCCTGGAATACCCGATAAAACTTGAGCGCAAGCTTCGAGGGTGGCGCCGGTGGTGATCACATCATCTACAATGAGCACGTGTTTGCCATGCAGGAGTGCAGGATTTTTTATTACAAAACTACCAGAAACATTGTCCCACCTTTCGGCGCGGTGTTTTTTAGTTTGGGTTTCGGTGTGGGTTGCCTTGCAAAGATTGTGCAGCAATACCGGTGCGTTCATTACATCGCTCATGCCTTCGCAAATGATGGCGGCCTGGTTGTAACCGCGCCTAAATTCTTTAACGGCCGTAAGGGGAAGGGGCAGCAGGTAATCGATGTGGCCAAAATAGGGACTGTTTAAAATGGCTTTGCCCATGAGTGCGCCCAAGTGCCTGCCTATTGCTGCGTTGCCTTTGTATTTGAGTTGATGAATGAGGTGTTGTACCAAGTGACCTTTTGCAAAATAAAAACAACTGGAGGCTGCTTTAACGGCTACCCTTCCGGCAAATAAATGCTGGATGGGGTTGTTGGGTATGTCCTCAAATCCGGTATATGGGAGTTGGCTGGTGCAGCGCAAACAAAGTAGTTGGTTGTTATAGATCAGATCCGACCCACATCCTTCGCAATGTTTTGGAAAGAAATAGTGGAGCGTATCCGACAGTAGGTGTTGGATTGATAACATGGGGTACGTATTTGGTGTGAATTTAAAACAAAAAAAGCAGTATGTAAATTTATGCTTAAAAAGAAAAAAGCCGCGAAATTCAACGCAGCTTTTCTTTTTTCGCTTAACTAAATTTAAGCCCTAAAAAATACAATTCAAGGGAATAGCGGATTCTGGTTCCATACAATGACTTCCGTTTACTTCACCTTTAGCACCACGGGTATTAAAGCAAATGCCATTATTTGTCTCACCAGGACCAGCAGTAGCACATCTAGGTGCTTTTGGGTTAGCATAAACAATACCAACTATTGCAGAAGCAACAAGCACCGTTGAAAAAGAAATAATTTTTTTCAACTTTTTTTTTAAATTTTAATTAATACTTCAAGTTAACCTGAAAAGCAATTGTATATTATGCCGATTTATTATATTATATTTTGAATTGATATAATTAAAAGTTTATACTTTCTACTAAAGCAGAATTTATAGCTCTCATTTTCACAAACAAAAATTTTAGAAACTTTACGCAGCTGTAGAAGTATTAAAAATTTCCAACTTCACCCCGAATTATTGCTTTCCTCTCAATAGCAATTTTTTTTAACCCTATATTCGAAAAGTTACATGCAAATCTTAATGCTACAAGCCTAAACGGTCTTGTTTCACTAAAATACTGTTCAGTATTTCCAGAGAAGGAAAAGATTTCAGTAACTCTATTTTTTTTGAAAAATTCATTTGCGATAAGCGTTAGTGAAATCTTATTTTTAAACAAAGACTTTGCATAGTATAATGAGTAATTGATAGCTCCAAAAGCGCTCCCTTGGGCTGAAATATTTCTTCCATTTAGGAATGTCCGAAAACCAATGATACCATTTTTCTTACCGAGCGAAATACTTGCCGAGTTTGTTGCATTAAAACTGAATCCTTTGTAAGAAGTTCGATAAAAAGTGTTTTTATAAGATTGATAAGTTATTGCTAAATAAGTATACAAAGTAATTTTTTGAAAAAGAGTGTTTTCAAGATCAATGGAATACTTTAACTCATTTACTGAATTATTATCATCTGGGGTTTGAAATAGTTTATTAAGAGTAGAATCAAATGTTGTAAAATATTTTGTAATGTCGTAGCCATGCGAAAGAATTAATTGTTGATTTACATAAATATTGTTAGCCCAATTCCACTCAATTCCTGCATAAATAACTTTTGATGGAGAGAGTCGGGAATTACCCGTTTTTTCTAAGATTGGATTATTGTCAGGTTGAATTGGAGTAAGAAAATCGAGACTTGGTTTATAAAAATTGATTCCGGTATTTAAAGAAAGTGAAGCATTTTTCTTTAATAAATTTTTCTGGCTAATATTTAAAGATGGTAGAAAAAAGTTTTGCGAAACTGATAATTCGTTTTTGATGATATAAATTTGACTATTGAGTCTTATTACTAAGTTATTCTTATCAGAAATATTTATATTAATTTTTGTATAAGGTGTAATCGAATATTGAGACAAGTTGAGTGAGTCGTTAATATTTTTAAGCAAAATATCATTACTGTTATTAAGAGGATTTAGAGAATATTCTGAATAGTCTTGAATTGTTTGTCTATAATAACTTTGGACTCCATATTCTATTTTAAAATTTTGCTTCTCATTATTAATGTGTGTTAAATCAATCGCATAAGTTAGAGGAGCTGTATGAGTATTAAAATTTATACTATCGTATGTTTTTTTACTTAGAAAAGAAATTATTCTATTTAAATTTTGTTGTTCATAATTTAAAGAAAGGGCTACATATTGGCTAACTGCCTTGCTTTTCCTATTTGAATAACTTACGTTTATATTTATCTTTTGTTCACCTATTTCGTTTACTTGATCACTTATAGGACTGGGATTATTAAATAAATTAAGGAAACTGAGCTTATTCCTATTGGATTTTAGAGAAAAACTTGTGGAAAAGTCCTTGGCAGAATCAATTCGAAGACCAAATTTGCCAGTGGCCGAGTAATTTGTGAAATCAAATTTTGTATCTAAAATATTTTTACTGACTAGACCATTGTCTCTAAAAGCAGTTGTAGTATTATTGATTTTAAAATCATCTTCTTGTTGTGATATACTCAATGAAAAATCAGATTTATTTTTTAAAAGAGTTAAATCTATGTTTTTATTAAAATTTTGCCGTTGATCGGCTATTATTGATGCACTAATAGACTGGCCACTGATGTGTGTGTCTGCTGTTAACAAATTCACAATAACATTGTATCCTTTATTTAAAAAAACTGTTGGTAAGTCAGTAATCATTTCTACCTTATAAATATCCTTAGCTTTAATATTTCTTAGCACATCACTCCAATTACTAATACCTTGGCGTTCCTTTCCATTAATTGTAAACATAATTGCCCCATCCTGCTTATACAGTAAATTGTCCATTTCGAGTCTTATAAATGGTAACCTTTGAAGAGCAAGTAAAATACTTTTTTCCCGAAATAAAGAATCTATTTGAGGTAAGTATTCAAATCCTTGTAACGTTTGCCTTACCATATACCGCTTGGCTTTAACCACAACTTCTTCTAAACTGCTTTTATTAATCGTTAATATTGTATCATTATAAATCTTAAGCGATTTAATACTTTTATAGGTGCTAGTTTCGCTTAGAAATTCTACCTGCATTATTATTCCATTTAAAACGGTTATTTTATCATTAAATTTTGCTGCTTGTAATTTGCCGTTTTGTAGTACGTTCACTTTAATATTATTCACATTTTCGTTAATAGTATCACTTAATATGAATGTTATCGAACTCCGTTTTTCCTGAGATAAACAAATCGAAATGTTTATCAAAAAGCAAAATAATAAGATAAAGTGTCGCATATTATATCAGGGTTCTAAAAGTCCCACTTCTATAAATTGTTGTTTCTCCTTTTTGTAAAGTATAGGATAAAGCCCTACATAAGCATCTGGAAATTTATACAAATTGGCAGTATCAAGAATAAAGTTGCTGATTTTTACTGAATATTTAAGCTTGTTACATAATAGCTTCATCGAATTAATTCTCTTAAAAACGAAATAAAAGCTGTCATTACCCATTTTATTAATGGCTATATCTTCCGCATTAGAAATGCAACCAGGACATCCCGCACCGGGTATTACATAAACAATTACACCATCTTTTGCCAATTTTAGGTATTCAAATGTATTTAAATCAAAGGTTTTGGAGTCCGTTAGCTCGCAACTATTGAGGAGTAGTATTAACAGTAAAAAGGTAAAAATTGTAATTTGCTTTCATCCTTATTTTTTTTTCGAAAAAAGATTTCCTCCTCATTTGTGAAATAACTACTTTGAATAATTATCCGACAGTAGGTGTTGGATTGATAACATGGGGTACGTATTTGGTGTGAATTTAAAACAAATATTGAAACATATTAATCTTTTTTAACTTAATTCGCCGACATTTTATAACTTGATACAGTCACTGGTTTCCATGGAGTTCATTTTTTGTTTAAGCCATCTAACTGCGCCTCATTTGCATAACCAAGGTTTTGCAACCCGGCAACCTCTTTAATAGCATGAGTTTTCCCATTCACTAATAAATAAAGCTGGTCAGAAATGGATATAATTTCCTTGTACAATTGATCTGTAATCAAAAACCCTTTTGATGATTTTTTTTGGGAAATGATCTTGATAATTTTCTCAATATGGATGGGTGATAACTGAGAAAATGGTTCGTCTAACAACGCAAACTTCGATTGCTTAACCACTATACAATACACTTCTATCAGCCTTCTTTCGCCGCCTGAAATGTTACGCATGGTTGTCTTCTCTAAATGTTGAAATTCTGGAAACTCAAGAATAAAGTCACCAAACGAAATGTCGTACTGTATAAAAATTTTTTAAACTGTAAAAGAAGCAGGCAAAAAATTAAATTGAGGGAGATAATTAACCAATGCTGGTTCTAAAAAAGCTGTAGGCTTAGAAAGGTGGTTGAATCTTATTGATTTGTCTTCTGTATGCTTGGAACCAAATAAAATTTGAAGCAAGCTAGACTTGCCTGTTCCATTTCTACCTAACAACCCAACCGTTTCGCCTACGGTACATTTTAAATAAATATCTGTAAGGATTTGTCGAGTACCATAGGACAGCCTTATACTGTCTGCTTCCAAAATTGGATTCATATAAATTGTCTTGAAAGAATGACGGATAAAAAAAACAATAACAAATCGTAGGAGATGGCGGAACTGTAAAGACGAGTTGTTGAAAGGCCTAAGTTGTGGTAATAATAGAACTCATTTTTTTTTAAACTTTTCACAAACAATAACAGGATAGTCAGCACTATAATCTTAAACCAAAACACCATGAAAAATATCCTGATTCCATGTAAATATAAAAGATAGGTACACAATAATGTGATGATGAACGAGGCAGGAAAAATGATCCAATAAAAGCTGAAAGTTGCTTTTAATAACCGCATGTTTAATGTATTTATACTGATACCCTATTCCTTAAACTAGTTGAAGTAATTAAAACAAATACTGATACACTTCCTCCACTTTTCCCAACGCAATCACATCAATCCCAAATTTTAATTTGCCGAGCGATTTAGAATTGTATTTACTCACGATGATTTTTTCGAAGCCCAGTTTTTCAGCTTCTGCGATGCGTTGTTCGATGCGGTTCACGGCACGGATTTCTCCGCTCAAACCAACCTCGCCTGCAAAACAAATTTGTTGCGGCAAGGGCACGTCTTCGTAACTGCTAAGTAAGGCACAAACAATGGCAAGATCGATGGAAGGATCTTCTACTTTGATACCACCTGCAATGTTGATGAAAACATCTTTTACCCCGAAATGAAAGCCGCCTCTTTTTTCGAGTACTGCCAGTAAGAGTTGCAAACGTCTCAGGTCAAATCCGCTTACGGTGCGTTGGGGCGTGCCATACACACTTTGGGTTACCAAGGCCTGTGCTTCTATGAGCAAGGGGCGCATGCCTTCGATGGTGGCAGCAATGGCAATGCCGCTGAGAGCATCTTCTTTTTGGGTGATGAGAATTTCGCTGGGGTTGGTAACGCCACGCATACCTTCGCTCGTCATTTCATAAATGCCCAGTTCGGCTGTGCTGCCAAATCTATTTTTGATGGTGCGCAAAATACGATAGGTATAATGACGATCGCCTTCGAACTGCAACACCGTATCTACCATGTGTTCTAAAATTTTGGGACCTGCAATGCTGCCATCCTTGGTGATATGACCAATTAAGAAAACAGGCGTGCTGGTTTCTTTCGCATACCGCTGTAACTCTGCGGCGCACTCTCTGATCTGACTGATGCTACCAGGTGAAGATTCTACAAAAGGTGATTGTAAGGTTTGAATGGAATCTACAATCAGCAGCGCTGGTTTCAATTTTTTTATTTCCTGAAAAATAGTTTGAGTGTTGGTTTCTGTTAAGAGGTAAAAGTTTTCACTTTTAAAACCAATGCGATCGGCGCGCATTTTTATTTGCTGTTCGCTTTCTTCCCCGCTGATGTACAAAGTTTTTACATCTTGTAGTCTTAATCCAATTTGTAAAAACAAGGTCGACTTTCCAATGCCTGGCTCGCCTGCTACCAACACAATGCTACCCGCTACAATGCCTCCACCCAACACCCGATTTAATTCTGCATCGGTGCTGATGATTCGTTTTTCTTCCGCACTACTCACATCGTTGATAGAAATGGTTTTTAATTTCCCAACCCCGTTGTATTCTTTCCAATCTTCTTTACCCGCGGTTTTATCATTTCCTTTTACGATGACTTCTTCTACAAATGTGTTCCAGGTATTACATGACGGACATTTACCCAACCACTTTGCACTTTCATAACCACAACTCTGACAAAAAAATGCTGACTTCGTTTTACTCATGCCGTAAAATTAATGGCTAATTACAAATTGTGCGAGAATGAATTTTTGAACGGAGAAAAAATAAAATAGAAAAGATAAAAAATGAAAATGGATGAGGTGATTTGAAAAAAATAAAAAAATCGGTCTTCGAATTTTTCTGAAAAATACAAAAAACAGAAGCTACTAAAAAGTAAAAGGACCGGACATTGCTGCCGGCCCTTTGTACTTACTAACCCATTAAATTCTATTGCTAAATTACAATTTGACAGCACAATAAAAAATTAATTTTTAAAATGTTAATAACTAAACTTGCTCGTCTACCAGGTTGCAATACACTCAATTAACAGATGTAAACTATTGATTTACAATATATTAATTCATTATTTACTACCAAATAAGACCATCTAATTCTCTCAAATTAAAAAAAATAATTTAAAATTAATTTGGTTTATATTATAAACTACTCTACGTTTGTGACAAATTTATGAATCATGAAATTTGTGTTTCTCCTGCTGCTTTTTATTGGTTACATGGTGGTGAATGGACAAGTGGTGATCAGCGGAAAAATGACCGATCTTAAAAATAAACCCTTGAGGGGCGCAAGCGTATCTATTAAAGATTCTTATGATGGGTCAACCACCGATTCGCTGGGCGTGTTTCGTTTTTCTACTACCGAAAAAGGAAATGCCATACTGGAAGCCACGATTTCTGGCTATGCTACATATACCAAAAATATTACATTAGAAGGAAAAGACATCGCACTGCAGATTGCAGTAAAAGAACTGATTACGGAGTTAAATGCAGTGGTGATTACTGCCGGAGCATTTGAAGCCAGCGACAAAAAAAAGGGGGCGGTGCTTACGCCACTTGATATTGTTACAACGGCCAGTGCCGAAGGCGATATTACAGGAGCGCTCAAAACCCTGCCGGGCACACAGCAGGTGGGGGAAACAGGCGGCTTGTTTGTAAGAGGCGGTAGTGCAACAGAAAGTAAGATCTATATTGACGGTAATCTGGTGAATAATTTCTTCTATAGCAGTGCTCCGGGCATTGCGGCGAGGGGGCGATTTAATCCATTTTTATTTAAAGGCACCATTTTTAGTACCGGCGGTTACTCGGCATTGTACGGGCAAGCACTATCGGCAGCGTTGATATTGGAGTCAACGGATTTGCCCGAAAAAACAGAAGCCTCCATCAATACCAGCATCATTGGATTGGGAGCGGGCATTCAAAAACTCAGCAAAGACAAAAAATCATCGTTTGGCGCAACTTATAATTTCAGCCATTTAGGCCCAGCGTTTGCCTTGATCAAACAGCGGCAAGATTATTTCAAGGTGCCGGTATTTCATGAAGGAGACGTCAACTTCAGAATAAAAACGAAAAATGGCGGCATGCTTAAATACTACGGTTATTGGAACACCGGTGATGTAGGTTTCCGTACGGCCGACATCGACTCGTCGGTGCTGAACAACGCATTTACTTTAGAAAATTTAAATACGTACCAAAACCTTCACCTTAGAGAAAACATTGGAAATGGCTGGAAATTGTATGCCGGAATCAGCTTTAGCAACAACAAAGATCAATTTGCCAATCAACTACAGGATCAAAACAACCAACAACAGATTATTACTACTCCTATCGGCTACGCATTTAAGAACTTTGGTTTGGTGAGCAAATCTTACTATGCCCAAGGTAGAGCGGTACTTGAAAAAAGAATCAAAGGCCTCAATATGCTTAGATTTGGTTCCGATTATTTTTACAGCGATGAACAGTCTGCATACACCCTTTTTAATGGAGCTGTTTTTACCAACCGGGTAAAAGACAATCTTTCCTCCTTGTTTGTAGAAACAGATATTTACTTATCTAAAGACCTTGCGGCAAAAATCGGCAGTAGGGCAGAACATTCGTCACTGTTGAACGATTGGAACATTGCTCCACGTATATCCTTGGCTTACAAACTTAAGAACAAAGCGCAGGCATCCTTCGCATACGGTACTTTTTACCAGAATCCTGAAGCCAATTTACAACCGGCCCTGCAAAATATTGGGTATTCGAAAGCCACCCATTATATTCTTCAGTATCAAAAAATTGCCAATGACCGGTCATTTAGAACGGAGCTCTTTTACAAGAACTACAACAACCTCTACAAAACTGGTCCGGATGGCAATGGAAGAGAGGTGGCCATCAACAATAACGGTAAGGGATATGCGAGGGGACTGGAAGTTTTCTGGAGAGATAAAAAAACGGTGAAAGGTCTTGATTACTGGATTTCCTATTCATTTCTGGATACCGAAAGAGATGCACTTAATTTTCCGGAAAGCATGACGCCGAATTTTGCTGCTAAACACACCGCTTCCTTGGTGGTAAAAAAGTTTATAGTGCCCATCAAAACGGGGTTCAATGCCAGTTATAATTTCGCCACAGGTCGACCATTTTATAACCTGCAATATGACAACAATACTGGTAAATATATGGTAGCAGATAAAGGCAGAACCATTAACTACAACAACCTTGGTTTTAGCATAAACTACCTTCCTAACTTAGGTAAAACAGGGAAAAAAGCTTTCCTCGTTTGGGTATTATCGGTGAGCAATGTGCTGGGTCAGACGCAAATATTTAATTACACTTATGGGCCTGTGACGGGCAATCGTTCCGCCATCAGACCACCATCCGACAGATTTGTATTCCTAGGCTGTTTCCTCAGTTTTGGTGTAGACAGAACGCAGGATGCCATCAACAATAATTTATAACATTTAAAACAACACAACATGTCAAACTATCAACAACCAGCTCCCGAAGGAAAGGATCCTGTTTTATGGGAAATCGCTCAAAGAAGGGCCAGTTTTAAAAGCCATGCATTGGCGTACCTCATTGTAAATCTTCTTTTATGGGGCTTGTGGTTCTTTAACTCAAAAAGCTACAACAGTGTTTATCCATGGCCCATTTGGACCACACTTGGTTGGGGCATTGGACTTGGTTTTCATTTTGCAGGAGCATATGTATTTCCCAAAGCCAATTCTGTAGAAAAGGAATATGAAAAACTCAGCAATAAAAATAATTAGTCAGGACTTTGGTATATCATTTTAAACATTTAAAAAAATACAAACATGAAAAAAATACTTTTTACCGCCTTTTTTGCTTTTTGTGCAAATATGTTGATGGCCCAGTACAGCGAAAAATTTACAAATGCTATGAAAAAAAATCTGGAAGCAATAGACACTGCTTCCAGCAATCCACAAAGTTTGCTAACATTGGCCAATAATTTTGAGCGCATCGGCGAAGCTGAAAAAACGCAATGGCTTCCATTTTATTATGCAGCGCTTTGCCAGGTAAATTATGGCTTCATGGCAACAGATAAAACTCAGACGGATCCGATTGCAGAAAAGGCTTCGGCATTGATCGCAAAAGCGGATGCATTGAATCCGAATAACTCTGAAATCAGTTGTATTAAAAGCATGATTGCCAGTTGTCAGATGATGGTGGATCCGATGCAACGCTGGCAACAATACGGCGTAGAAAGTAGCAAACAAATTGCCATGGCCAAACAACAAGATCCCAATAACCCACGTCCAGAGATGCTTACAGGCCAGTCGCTCCGTTACACACCCGAGCAAATGGGTGGTGGTTGTAAAACAGCCATAGTACAAATGGAAGCGGCCATGAAAAAATTCGAGACCTTTAAAGCTGCCAGTCCTTTTCATCCAAACTGGGGAAAAGAGATGACGCAACAAATGATGAATGAATGCAAATAACACATAGGTTTGCCACCACTAGGATTTAAAACATCAATCATGGATAACCGTTTTAATGAACAAGCCGGACTGGAGCTCATTCAGTCGATGATCAACAAAGCCAAAAACAACTATACAGAATCTGGTACACTGTATTTAGTATGGGGCATCGTTGTGCTCTTATGTAGCCTGAGCCAGTTTGTGTTGGCTTATTTTTTTAAGTATGAGTACGCTCATTTTATTTGGTTGGCTACCTGGGGCGTGTTTGCTTATCAGATCTATTATCTTTCTAATAAAAAAAAGAGAGTTAAAGTGCGTACTTATGCAGATGAGATCCTCAGTTACGTATGGATATGTTTTATAGCATGTTTTTTTATTATGCTTTTCATCCTGATCTATACCCGTAATTTTGAACTCATTTTAACAGTTATCTTGGTGTTGTATGGTATCCCTAGTTTTTTATCCGGGGCAATTTTGAAGATCCATTTGTTGGTAGTTGGTGGCATTAGTTGTTGGGCGTTGGCGATCGCGAGTCTTTTTATTCCCATCCAATTTCACTTACTGCTCATCAGCGCAGCCATCACAGTTGCCTGGATATTGCCAGGATGGAACATGCGAAAAAAATATTTAAAGCAAATAACAAATGCAAGACAATAATTTAAGTTACGAGGATAGTTTGAGGCTCATCAACACGATGATCAACAAAGCCAAAGATGCTTACCACGACACGGGTGTGGGTGCCATGTTGTGGGGTTCAGTAATAGCCATCTGTTCGCTGACAAGGTTTGCAGAAGTTCAGTTTGATTTCAAACTTCCGTTCGACATCAACTTTCTCGCTTTGTTTGCGCTTGTTCCGCAAATTTTTATCACTATCCGTGAAAAAAGAAACAGAAAGGCCAGGTCGTACGATGAACGTTTCTTAGATTATATATGGATAGGTTTTGGCATTTCTATTTTTCTTCTCATACATGTTGTGAATTTAACATTTGAGTCGTGGACGCCTGTGTCAAAAGAGTACGCGGCTTTGGCCGGTCACCCTTCCCCCTTTCGTTTTAGTGAATTTGTGATGCCGTTGTTTTTGATTTTATATGGCATGCCCACCTTTATTACCGGGGCTGCCTTTAAAGTAAAGCCCATGTTATGGGGGGGATTGTTTTGCTGGCTTTGCAGCATCATAACGGTGTACACTCATTATAAAGTTGATTTATTGTTAACTGCTTTATCAGCGATCATGGCTTGGTTTATCCCAGGGCTGATCATGGAAAAAGAATATAGAATGGCTAAAAAGAAAGAAGCAGCTGCCAATGTTTAAAGAACTGGATCCCATATTACACTCTCAACTCAGGCTAGCCGCCATTAGTTTACTCATCAGCGTAAAAGAAGCGGAGTTTACTTTCATCAGAGAAAAAACCGGTGCAACTGCTGGCAACCTCAGTGTGCAATTAGGCAAACTGAAAGAAGCTGGCTACATTGATATCACTAAACAATTCAAAGATAATTATCCACACACCTTGTGCAAGATCACTAAAAAAGGAATTGATGCTTTTGAGCAGTATGTGGCTGCACTGCAATCTTACATGCAACCTGGCGTTAAAGAAAACTAGTTTAAAAAAATAGGATAAAATTGACTTCTCGTTAAACATTCCCAGCGCTTATACTGTTAATTTTGCAGTATGAGCGTAATACTTCAGGTAAACCACCTTTCCAAACAATTTAATCACTTAAAAGCTGTTGACGATCTTTCCCTCACTGTAAATGAAGGAGACGTGTATGGATTCCTTGGCCAAAACGGTGCGGGTAAATCTACCACCATACGCATGATGCTAACTTTGATTGCGCCCACCGCCGGAAGCATTGATATTTTAGGCAAAAATGTGTATGAACACAGAAATGAAGTGCTGAGGCAAGTAGGGGCCGTTATCGAAAGACCCGATTTGTACAAATATCTTTCTGCATATGACAACCTGGCTATTTTCGCCAAACTCAGTGGATTGAAAGTGACCAAAAAGCTCATCCTTGACCAGCTTGAAAAAGTGGGCCTTCATACCAGAGCTCAAAGTAAAGTGAAAACTTACAGTCAGGGAATGAAACAACGATTGGGTATTGCCATTGCATTGGTACACGATCCCAAACTGATTATTTTAGATGAGCCCACCAATGGTTTAGATCCGCAGGGCATTGCAGACATGCGTAATTTGATTATCAGCCTAAGCAAAGATTTTGGTAAAACGGTCATCGTTTCTTCTCATTTGTTGAGCGAGATTGAGCAAATGGCCAACCGAATGATCATCATACACAAAGGCAGAAAAATAACGGAGGGAGATGTTAAACAAATGATGGATCCTGCCAAAACGATTGTGGACATTGAAACCAATGATGATACGTATTCACTCAGCCTGATAGAGACCTCGCCTTATAAGCAGTTGTTGATAGCCAATGATGGAGGCATCAGAATGCAGATGGATAAAAACAATATCCCGGACATGATTCATTGGATGACACATGCGGGGGTGCAAATACTTTCTGTACAACCGCGCCACTCTTTAGAAGACTATTTTTTATCCCTTACAAACTCAGCCAACTATGTGGAATCTGCTTCAAATTGAGCTATATAAAATATCCAAAAGACCCAGAACTTACATCGCCTTTGCTGCTATTTCTGCTATCGTGGGTATTTTCCAATTTGCTTTTAAAGCAGATGGCCAGAGTTACATGAACCTTATTCTGCAAAGTGTTCAGGATAGTTTTGAACTAGACAAGAGCAAAGCTATCAATGGTTACTTTATGTGTTACATCATCTTAAACACATTGCTTATACAGGTTCCTATTTTGGTAGCATTGGTAGCAGGAGATGCTATTTCAGGAGAAGCCAATATGGGTACTCTGCGTTTGTTGCTCACCAAACCTATTAGCAGAGTCCAGATTATTGGGGTAAAATTTGCGGCATCAGTTATTTACACCCTCGGTTTATTGGTATGGATGGCCATCATGGCATTGTTTCTCAGTCTGTTGATTTTTGGGGCAGATGACATGCTCATATTCAGGGTGAAGGGCGATGAATCTCAGATCTTACAAATTACCAAAGATGATATCATGTGGCGGTACTTTGCCGCATTCGGATATGCGGCGGTAGCATTAACCGTGATTGCTGCGTTGGCATTATTGCTATCTGTATTTGCAGAAAATTCTATTGGTCCCATCATTGCTACTGTTTGTATCGTGATTGTTTGTACGGTCATCAGCAACATCAATGTACCGATCATCGATAACAATGTAAAACCGTGGTTGTTTACCTCCTATTTGGTAGGATGGAAAGGATTCTTTTACATAGGCACTACTGAAGAGGGGGTGCCCATCAAAGGCTCTATTGAAAATTGGCCGGCCATTAGAAATAGTCTTAACATACTATTGGCGCACATTGTGATTCTTTTAGGAGCCACAATGTATATTTTTAAAAAGAAAGATATTTTATCATAAATCTGAGAACATGAAAATTACTGTATCCGTATTCTTCCTGCTGCTGGCAGGCCATTTCGCCGCAAGTGCACAAGATATCAATGCCCTGGTATTGAAAGCTAAACAAAAAATAGATAAGGTAAATGACTACGAAGCCTCTGGCCGTATGAAAACCAATGTTACTTTTTTGAAAGTGCCAGTGGCCAACGTCAAAGTTTATTTCAAGCGGCCAAATAAACTAAAAGTGAAAAGTGAAAAAGGTGTTTCCTTTATTCCGAAAGGCGCGGTGAGTATTAATGTCAGCAGTATTATTGGAACCAATGACTACACCATCATCGATGCGGGTACCGATAAGATTGGTACCACTAACGTACGGGTGGCACGCCTGTTGCCCAACGATGATAATAGTGATGTGGTATTGAGTACAGTGTATATTGATGAAGTGAACAACCTCATTTTAAAAGCCAAAACTACTACCCGCGACAACGGCAGTTATGAATTGGAAATGACTTATGGCAAATATGCAGCTTATGGTTTGCCCGATAAGATTATCTTCTCTTTTAATACCAAAGATTATAAATTACCCAAGGGCGTTACTTTCGATTTTGATGATGGTAGCAAACCAGCGGCAACTGAAAAATCAAAAAACAAAAAAGGGAGAGCCGAAATAACATTTAGCAGTTATACCATCAACAAGGGGGTGGCTGAATCGGTTTTCTTATAAACAATATTTATCCTTCGTCAAGATTAATTTTTTCATCTACAGCGTTTCTTAACATAGAAGCGCTTATTTTTTTCAGGGGATTTTTGTACTGGTCCTGGTGTTCTTTTCTGGCGTTGATGATATCAATACAGGTGTAGAGCGCTTGCCTGAACGAAGCTTCGTCTGCAATACCTTTGCCAGCAATATCAAAAGCGACGCCATGATCGGGAGAAGTACGAACGCCTGATAATCCTGCTGTATAATTCACCCCTTCACCAAAAGCCAATGATTTAAAAGGAATCAATCCCTGGTCGTGGTACATTGCGAGTACACCGTCAAATTTTTCATGTTGTCCTCTTGCGAAAAAAGCATCGGCAGGGTAAGGACCAAAACAAAGAATGTCTTTAAATTTTGCTTCTTTAACAGCAGGCTTGATGATTTCTTCTTCTTCTTTGCCCAGTAAACCTTCATCACCTGCATGTGGGTTTAAGCCTAATACTGCAATAAGGGGTTTGTTGATGCCAAAATCTTTTTTTAAAGATTCTTTCATGAGTTGCAGCTTGCGGATAATACTTTCTTTGGTAATCAGCCCGGCCACGTCTTTTATGGGTACGTGCTCTGTGAGTAAGGCAACGCGCATATTTTCTGCCACCATAAACATGGCCACTTCTTTCGCTTCAAACAATTGTTTCAGGTAGGGAGTATGTCCGGGGAAGTTGAAGGCTTCAGCCTGGATATTTTTTTTATGGATGGGTGCGGTTACCAGCCCGTCGAGTTTACCTTCTTTAAGCGCTTCTGCTGCGATGGTTAGGCTCAGGATGGCATACTTTCCAGCCTCATCGGTGAGTTGGCCGGGAGTGATGACCATATCTTCTTCCCAGCAGTTGTATAAATTAACCTGTTTGGGATTGATTTTGGTAGCGTCTTTAATGCTGGAAAAACTGATATTATAATCCGGTAAGGATTTTCTATAGAAATTGATAAGTTTATTGCTGGCAAAAACCACCGGGGTACAAAGTTCCAGTATCCTATTATCGCTCAGGGTTTTGATGATGATTTCGGGGCCAATGCCATTGGTATCTCCACAGCTGATGCCAATTAGTGGCTTATTTTCATTTGTTAAACTCATGTAATAAATGATTTGTGTTTGTAAAATTACGTGTTATTCCCAACAAAGTTTGCCTTAGGTCAACCAGTTAAGCATGTAAATTTTCTTTCCCTTTAAGCAATACTTAAATGCATCGCACGTTTTAGTGCTTGCAGGTATTTGCAAACTCCGTAATTTAATCGTATCAAATGCAAGGGATCTTTTCTCGCTACAAATCACCACTGATGATGGTATTGGTCTGCCTGTGTTTCATACAAGGAAAAAGCCAGCAGGTAGGTATTTCCGTTACACCTAATGGAACTGCGTTGCAAGTGACCGTTAGGCAAGAAATAAATTTTGGTGCGCTTACCCAAGGTCAATCTGGAGGTAGCATTATTATCTCGCCAGAAGGCACGAGGACGGCAAGTGGAACAGTTGTTCCTTTGAATTTTGGATCAACTTACCTACCGTTGATATTGGAAATAGAAGGCCCAAAGGGTTCAATCGTTTCCATGTTGTCAAACGAAATAACCACATTAACGGGAAGCAACGGCGGGATCATGAAATTGAAGATGAAGGGTAGCAACCCCATTATGCCATTTTACATTACTGATGATGCTCCGGCCAAGAGCATCATAAAAATTGGAGCTGAGCTAATAGTAGGTAGCTCAATAGAGTCGCCTCCCGGGAACTATAGCGGCACAATAAATATTTCGTTTGTGGCAGAATAAATGAAGGAGTACCAATATCCAATAAATCCAACAGTTTGAAAAACCAGAACGCTTTTTGCTTATGCAAAAAGTTTTGTTTTAATGTACTGCTTTTACTTTGTGTGTCCACCATACTATTCCCATACAAAACCTTTGCGCAGGAAGGAAAAGTTGAGTTTGACGAAATTGTTGTAACGCTCAAAGGCCCAAGTATTGGTACAGCAGAGATTCCTGCGCTCATCGTCGGCCAAGACGTTTATCTCCCGGTGACCGACCTTTTTAACTATCTAACCATCAAAAATAGCTTATCTGCATCAGGCGATGCCATTAGTGGCTTTATATTAAATCCTAAAGACGTTTACATCATCAACAGAATAAACTATGAAATTTTTTATGGAGACAGCCTTACAAAAATTAATAAAAATGACCTTATCTTTTCTTCCAACGAATTTTATTTAAGCGCAAAATATTTTGGACAGTCTTTTGGGCTTCAATGTATATTTCAGTTTCGCAGCTTAACAGTTGATTTTAGCACAAGTATAGAACTTCCTTTTATGAGGGAGAAAAGGTTGGAGCAAATGCGCCGGAATATCACCAATTTAAAGGGAGAAGTAAAACCCGATACCATTATCAGGCGAACCTTTAAAACCTTTCACTTGGGTGCTTTGGACTGGAATATTAATTCTACCCAGTTTAGAGGAAACAACGATGTTTTGGCAAGAATTGGTATTGGAGGAGTTTTAGCCGGTGGTGAAGTTAGTTCCCAACTATTTCTTACCGACAACATGCCCTTTAGTTTAAGAAATCAATTTTTTTTATGGCGGTATGTAAACAATGATAAAAAGTATTTTAAACAGGTAAGTGTTGGCATTGTGAATGCCCCAGGAGCTTTTTCAGGAATACCTTCCTTAGCGGGCATACAAATCAACAATACAGCCACCAGGCAAAGAAGGGCTTTTGGATCATACCTTTTGAGCGAATTAACAGAACCCGGCAATGTGGTAGAATTATATATAAATGATGTGTTGGTAAATTATACCAAAGCTGATGCTTCAGGGTTATTTTCTTTTGAGATACCGCTCCTCTATGGAAATACGAATATAAAATTTAAGTTTTATGGACCTTGGGGAGAGGAAAGATTGAGCGAGCAACTTATCAATGTCCCTTTTGCTTTTTTGCCAAAAAACAAAGTTGATTACTCTGTAACTGCAGGTAAAATAACAGACAGTTCGCAACAACTATTCTCCAGGGTACATCTTAATTACGGATTAAACAATCGTCTCACCATCGGTGCGGGGGCGGAGTACAACGGTGCATTATTCAATCGAACCATGTTGCCTTTTGCCCAAGTATCTGCCAGAATAGGTAATTCATTCATTGTTTTTGGAGAGTATTCTCCTGGTACATTGTTTAAAGGCACCAGTAGTTTAAGGTTGAAAAATAAACTTCAACTAGAAGCATTGTTTGTGAAATATACACTTGGCCAAGACGCTGTAAGAACTGGTAGCCTGCAAGATAGAAAGCTACTGGCCTCCATGCCATTTAAAATAAAAAGAATGATTGGCTTCAGTAGATTGACGATTACCCATTCAAAATTTTTTAAAGGGGAATTAAAAACCGCCGAATTATTGATGAGCGCAACCAAAGGACGCATCAATGCAAATGTTACTACCTACGCAGCGTTCGCTAACAGGCCCGAAATATTAAGCAGGATAGCTTTAAATATTCCGCTGCCATTTAATATAAGATTTACCCCACAAGCACAGTATAATTATCAGCAGAAAAATATTGTATTACTCAAAGCCGAAGCCGAAAAAAGAGCCTTTAAAAATATGGTGGCCACCGTGGGATATGAATACAATCAGTTAATCGGCTTCTCTGGCTTTTCTGTAGGGTTAAGGCATAATTTTTCTTTCGCTCAAGTAGGTTTTTCTGCCAGGCAGATAGCTAATGGTGTTAACGTAGCTCAATCCGCATCCGGTGGTGTGGTGTTTGATAACAATTGCAGAAATATTACTCTTTCCGACAGAAGTAATCTAGGCCAGGGAAGTATATTGGTATTGCCCTTTCTGGATTATAACGGTAACGGCCAACGTGATAAAAATGAACCAGAAGTATTAAACCTGAACGTAAGAGTAGATGGCTGTAAAATAGAACGAATCCATAACAAGGCTGCCATAAAAGTTGGCGCACTGGAAGCCTACCATAAATATTACCTTTTAATGGACGACAAAAATTTTGACAATCCTGCCTATAAAATAAAACACAAGGTGGTGGAAATAACCGCTGAACCAAATACTGTGAAACGGATTGCCATACCAGTATTGGTAGTTGGTGAAGTAGCCGGTTATGTATCTGTAAAAACCGGGGCTGCTACAAAAGGACTAGGAAGGGTAATTGTACATATATATGATGAACAGAAAAGGCTGGTTGCAAAAACCCTTACCGAAGAAGACGGGTATTTCAGTTATCTGGGTTTACTGCCCGGGACCTATGCAGTACATACGGATGAAGCACAATTGAAAAAAATAGCAATGTATAATAGCGATGCGCCGCTTGCATTTACTATTAAAGAAAACAAAGAAGGCGATATTGTTGACAACCTGCAATTGGTTATAAAGCATACAACAAAATAATAGATATCATCCATTGATAAAATATTCCTTTTCAAATACTTAAATATGCAATAAATTTTTTGAAATCTGCAATATCTTTTAAATGAGCACGTTTTAGTTTTTACAACCCAAATCAATATTAACCAAAAATCAAATCCAAAATTTAACGATGATGAAAAAAACACAACAATTCTTAGGCGCAACAGTTGCTATGCTAATTTGTGCAGTAAACGTAAACGCTCAGGCTACTGCCACTTCTAATGCCTCGGCTAATATTATTAGCCCTATCAGTATATCAAAAAGTGCTGATTTAAATTTCGGAAATTTATCTGTTGACGCTTCAGGCGGTACCGTAATTCTTGACCCATCCGCAGCGGCGGTTCGAGCTTCTGGTGGTGCTGGTGGTGTAAGTTTCCCAGCAACTACCGGATCAGTTTCTGCAGCAACTTTTGTTGTAAGCGGACAAGCTAATTTTACGTATGCAGTAAACTTATTAACCGCTAGTATTCAAATTACCAATGGTGCCAATACAATGACCGTTGATAATTTTACTACAAGTGCAGGCGCAGGCACCCTGAACAATTTAGGGACGCAAACCATTTACGTAGGTGCAGACCTTACCGTGGCTGGTTCTCAGGCGCCAGGTCTCTACACCAGTGTTTCCCCATTTATAGTTTTGGTTAATTATAACTAAGCATCAAAAAAAAAAGGAACCCGCATCATTTTTATGCGGTTTCCTTTTTTTATTCCACACTCATTCTTCCCATTTATCTTCACATTAATATTTATACTGCTAATTCTCTAAAGATTACTTTCAAATATTTTAAAATGGCAACCCGTTTTTTTCATCATTCCCTTACGCTGATTTTTTTATTAGCGGCAAACCTGTCTAAGGCACAGGGGGATTTGCTCATTACTCCAAAACGACTTGTATTTGATGGGAGCAAGCGGGCGGAAGAAATAAACCTTGCCAATATTGGAAAAGATACCGCTACTTACAACATTTCTTTCACGCAATTTAAAATGGATGAAAACGGTAATTTTATTGTAGTAAGTGAAGATGATAGTACGCAAAAATTTGCCCACAAAAATCTCCGGTTCTTCCCGCGAACAGTTACTCTGGCACCCAATGAAGCACAATCTGTAAAAGTACAACTGATCAGATCAAACGAACTTTTGCCTGGAGAATACAGATCTCATTTGTTATTTAAAATTGTATTGAACAAAACTGCATTAGGCGAAGAACAAAAAGACGTTCAAACAGACACTGGTATTGCTGTAAATATTAAACCGGTATTTGGTATATCTATAGCCACCATTATAAGAGTGGGAGCAACCAACGTTGAAGGCCAATTCTCCAACACCAGGTTTATTGCTGCTAGCCCCACCACCAATGCTGCTATAAATTTCACCCTTAACAGAACTGGCAACATATCGCTTTACGGCGACTTACAAGTGCTCTACATAGGACCTGATAATAAGTCTACTCAGGTTGGCATCATGAAGGGCCTGGCAGTATATACTCCAAACGCTCTTAGAAACGTACAGCTACCCATAAAGATTGTACCAGGACTTAATTACAATACTGGCAAATTTGTTATAGAATACAGCAATCCTTCTGCTAAAAATGCTATCATAGCACAAACAGAAATAGTAAATTAACTTCCCCTTTTAGTTCTATTTTGCTGGTGTTTTAAATAAAAAATCGTTTATTTTAAAACGGATTATCAATCATTCATACTATTTCCTACCTCTTTTTAAGCCTTTCACTGTGGTAGTTCTACTACTTCATCTTCGTGATTAACACAGTAACTTAATCTGTTACGTTATTGAGTTACAAAATCCTAACAAAGTCCAAAATAGACAGACATGAAAAACATTTACGCTGTAATTGCCTTACTATTGGTTGTGCAAGCATCCTTTTCACAAGTTTCTCCCACATATCTGCAAATGTAAAAGCATGAAATGTAATCTCTTAAAACAATGTCGGAAGGTGAAAGCCAAAGCGAACTGACAGGTTTAGATGGTCATGTAAAATACTACAGATTAGAGTTAGGGTTGAATCCAGACAGCACGGGCCCTGCAAGTACACCGGGTAAATTTGTTAGAGGATTAATAAGAACCCTATTTTACTTCCAACAATTCAAATTTTAACTTCGTAAAATCCGACTTTGCAGCCCAACTCACCTGAGATTCGGTTTATTACAAAGGTGTTAAACTGCCCGCTGGAAATAAGGCGGAAGATGCAGATACGCTGAAGATTACTATTCCTGCCATTGCAATGGCAGGGACGGCGGATTCTATAAAAGTTTATTACCAGAGAGTCTCCAGTGGGAATCGATTTTGGCAGAGCAGCGGGTTTGTAAAAAACACACAGACTCCTTCGGGCAATTACGTTTTTAACCTTTTCGAACCGTATAGTGCACTTACTTGGTGGCCATTCAAGGAAAGAGTAACATCAGACAAAGCAGATTCTGCAGACATCACCGCACATGCCCCATCAACATTCAGGGTAGCTGCAAAC
>Ga0105044_10003235_pt1 | contig 22310 bp, 20 predicted proteins | sample MAT01_FD_78092 | JGI IMG/M metagenome (GOLD analysis project Ga0105044, IMG submission 78092) | Freshwater microbial communities from Lake Fryxell liftoff mats and glacier meltwater in Antarctica - MAT-01 | ecosystem: Environmental > Aquatic > Freshwater > Ice > Liftoff microbial mat | place...
GTTCGCCCGCTCATTCCTGAACGGCTTCACCGCCCTTGGCATACCCGTCACAGAGGTCGTGGGATAAGTCTGTCCGGGGATAGGGGACGTCCGGCAATCAGGCGATTTGTGCAACAGAGCCCTGCGATGGACGCAACCGACCATGACCAGACCCCGGCAGTTATCGAGGCACTCACTGGGGCCTAAGCGCGGGCGAATGCGATGGCTTATGACTGACACCGGGGGGCGTTGCACGAATGTCACACTTATCAACACGGGACCGGGGTAGATTATGAAATTGGCGCATCGCCAAAATTGGGCATCTGATGGCACGACCCCGAATACCGAAGGCGATGGCCGCTATCACCGGCGCTAACCGGCAAAACCCTGGCAGATACGCCAGCCGGTCCGAACCCCCAGGCCGAACCCCTAGGCGCATCACGTGCGGGCCTGACACCGGGCCAGCGGGCGGCATGGCGGCAACTGGCCGATGATCTGCCCCGGCTGACGAAATCAGACCTGACGGTTCTGGGGCTGGCTGCACGGCGTGCAGACCGGGTGGACAATGACCCGCTTTGCCCAGTGGCGGCATTCGTGCAACTGCGGCCGTGCCTGTCGTCTCTGGGCGCAACTCCTGTCGACCGGAGCCAGGTGAACGCGGCGCCGGATGACGACGACGACGACCCGGCGAATGAATTCCTGCAGCGACGGGCGAGCACCTGACAGCCGACGCGCGGGCTGCGCATGGCCGGATGCTGGCCGCATTCGACCGGCTCATGGCGGGTGTGCTGCGGCGCGAGGGCGCGGCGATGGCTGCCGAACTGCGGCACGATGGCCGGACGGCCACAGAGGCCGCTGAGGGCGCGCTGGGGCAAGTTTCGCGGCTGACGGCGGCGATTCAGATCGCGCGGGCGCGCCATGAGGCTACCCGTTTCTCTGGACGCGAGCAGGTGGCCGGTGAGGCCGAGGTCCGCAAGAAGAGGCCGGTCTGTATCGCTGTCACTATTGCCAGGAGTGATGGCGGGACGGCGGTGTTCATCCTGCCGATCACCACGCAGCCATGCACCCGCGCTGAGCCGTCATTTGCCGCTAACACCCTGAAGCCTGCCTGTGGCCAAGGCAGGGAGATCTCGGGCCTGCGGCGCCGAACCAGCGGTGCTGCGGGCGGTGTGGTGCTCTCTGGTGTGGGATCGCCGCTTGCGCCAGCGCCGCACCTTTGCAATGGACCGTGCTCCATGGGGGGCAATCTGATGAACATCGACATTCTGATCATCGGCGGCGGCCTGGCGGGGATCGCTCTGGCCGATCGGGTTGAAAGGCCGGGTCGCGACTGGCTGCTTGCCGAGGCGCAAAGCGATATGGGCGGCCGGATCATGTCGCCCATGATTGCCGGGGCACTGTTTGACCTTGGCCCGACATGGTTCTGGCCTGGCCAGCCCAGGATGGCTGCACTGACCGAAAGGTTGCACCTGCGGGTCTTTGAGCAATACAGCCAGGGGGCCGCAGTCTTTCAGGCGCGCGACGGATCGGTCCAGGGGCATCGGGGCCTCGCCACGATGCAGGGATCGCTGCGGGTTGCGGGTGGCATGGCTGCGCTGATCGACGGGCTGGGCCGGGGGCTGCCGGGGCCAAACATCATGACCGGCCGCGCGGTGACCGCGCTGCGCCAAACCCGGTACGGCATCAGCGCGACGTGTGGCGATGGCAGCATCACCGCACGGCAGGTGGTGCTTGCCGTTCCGCCCCGGGGTGCGGTTCAGACAATCGCCTTTGCGCCCGGCCTGACCGTCGTGGCGCACGAGGTTGCACGCGCCATTCCCACATGGATGGCCGGGCAGGCCAAGATCATTGCCGTCTATGACGAACCGCATTGGCGCAAGGCCGGGCTTTCCGGCGATGCCATGAGCCAGAAAGGGCCCATGGTCGAACTCCACGACGCGTCCCCCATCGACGGCGGGCCCTATGCCCTGTTCGGGTTTGTGGGGGTTCCGCCAGACATCCGTGTCCGCCATGAAGCCGAGGTGATCGCGCTGGCGCTGGCGCAATTGCAGGCGATGTTCGGGCCCCGCATGGCAGAGCCCCTCTCGATCAGGATGACGGATTGGGCCCGTGTGCCGCAGATCGCGACGGCACTGGATCACACGCAGCACCCGGCCACCACCCGGACTATGGCTTGCCCCCGGCCCTGCGCGACCTGTGGGGCGGAGCGTTGACCTTTGGTTCGACCGAGACTGCCCGGGACTTCGGCGGCTATCTTGAGGGTGCGCTTGAAGCGGCAGAACGCGTCGCCGCTCAGTTGACAGGCGGGCGTGCCGATTGAACGCCGGTGCCGCGCTGACGGCGCAGGGGACCGCGCGGGACGTTCTGGCTTTCGCGGGCGCAATGCCAGAACGGTTGGTGTCAATCCTCCTTGCGGGCTTGCCCGGAGGGTTGTGGGACTGGCGTGACCTGTTCAAGGAGCAGCGTCAGGCGCAGGATCAGGGCGATGACCAGCAAGACCGCCTTGGCGCGGAAGGTGGCGTCGCCGGGAATGGGGGCAGAGGCGAGCAGGATGCCTGCGGTCATCGCCGCCGGGGAGATCGGCCGTGGCTGGGGCAGCAAGCGCAGGCTTGGAACAAAGGCCGCCAGCGCCAGCAGCAGACGCCACGCGTCGGGCATTCCGGCCAGGTGGCGAATGTGCCTATGCGGTATGGCAGCGTTCCTGGCGACAGGGCTTCCCCCCGTCCAGATATCCGCTTTCGCGCAATGGGACGCTCCCCTGCTGCTCCCACAAACGACCGTTCTCCGCTCCTTCGCGTCGCAGACGCGGCCATCGACGCGTTCGGGCCAATGCGTCGTTCGGACTGGGCGGGTTACTTCCCGCAACCGGGCATTCGATCTTGCCACAGCGAAGATCTGTTGCAAGCAGCGACCAGCCATGCAGGACCGATCGACTTCAATCGAACACCAAAACGATGATGGCGGGCAGTCAAACGCAAGACGATCTCGCGCCGACGAACCCATGCTGTTGTCGGTTCACTGTGTGGCCGTCGGCACCTCACCAACAGGTTTAGCGAAGGAGATTTGCCTTGACCAATGAAGCCAACGCGGCGCAGCGGCAGTTCTGGAACTCGGATTTCGGAGCGAAGTGGGTCGCATTCGAGGCGGACCTCGAAACTCTGCACGCGCCGATGAACGGGCCGCTGCTTGCCCGCGCCGCGATCGGGCCGGAAGTGCAGGTGCTCGACGTCGGCTGCGGCAGCGGTTCAGTGGCACGACGAGCGGCTGCGCTGGCCGGCGCTGTCGGCGCAGTGATCTCGGTGGACATCTCTGAAGTGCTGCTCGACACCGCTCGGGCCACTGCTGCCGATGAGATGAGTTCATCCATCGAGTATGTGCTTGCCGACGCGCAGACACACGCCTTCGCGCCCGCCTCGTTCGACCGTATCGTTTCTCGAATGGGGGTGATGTTCTTCGCCGATCCGGTTGCGGCCTTCGCAAACCTGCTTCATGCAGCACGGCCCGGCGCCGCTCTCTCTGCTGTCGTGTGGCGACGCAAAGAGGCCAATCCATGGTTTCAAATCCCCACCGAGGCCGCAATCCGGCATGTGGGACCCGTCGAGTCCGACCCCGACGCCCCGGGCCCGCTGGCGTTCGCGAACGTGGATCGCACGTTGGCCGTCCTGGAGGCGGCAAACTGGGAAAATGTGAGGGCCGATCCCCTTCAGGTGATTCTGGAAACACGCGGAACGGCAAAGGAAGCGGCGGCGAGCGTCGGTTCCATTGGACCGGCGGCCCGGATCATGGAAGCGAAGGATGCTACTGCGGCGCAAGTGGCTGCCATTGCGACCGATATCGCTGCTTTCTGCCAAGGCGTCCGTGTAAGCGGACGACGCCGGCTCTCGCAAAGGCGATCAATTCGTTACTTTGGCGAGTTTCCCTATTCGGCGCCGACACGATTATTGGATCCTGCGTCGTCGGCACCGTCCCTGCAGGTCTCGCGCCAGCAACGGGGTCGGCCGATTGCCGCCGGACGCCATGCAAACGCTCAAAGCAACCGCCGTTGGGGCTTCTTACGTCTGGTACTGAACGCGTTGCCGAAGTCGCTGGCGGACAGACCGAATACCCTGGAGAGGGGTTCCGATTTCTGCCTCAACCGGGCCAGAGGGTCGTACCGGGGTGGAATTGCGACCAGGCGAACCAGAATGCCTGATGGCTGCCCAGATCGGACCCAGCCGCATCGACGGCCCTGATGCCGCCTGCCTCGAGCACAAGGCGAACAGTCTGGAACACGATCGGCTCACCCCTGTTAAGTGCGATCATTGCCGCACTGCGCTGGAATGCCACCGGTGTTCCGGAAGCAGCCACCACACCGATGATGTCCTCATGCACCGGCAGGCGCGGATCGACATCGCCCACCGGAAAGATCGGTCCGTCGGCATCGCGGCCACTTCGGAAATCGAAGTCGCGGCCAAGCGCCAGAGCTTCGATCAGAACTGTTGTCTCGGGGTGGGCGGTGCGCCACGTTCCCCAGTCGGTGGTGATGACGCTTGCCTGTTCCAGCTGGAGTTTGCGCTTGCCCAGCGGCCCCGTCACGGCACGGCCGAGGAAGGTATCAAAGACCGAAAAGGTCCTGACGTCGTACATGACCTTGTTCGACCGGATCAAAAGCCCCGACGTGCGAAGGATCGGCCGCCTGACGCCGGCAGGAAGCTGATCGGTAAAATAGGCCTGTGCAGCGCCGCACAACGTGCAGTAGGGAATCCCGAGGGCCCGCCCCCCCAAGGTGTCGTTGACCATTTCGCGCACTTCCATGATGCGCCGCGGGTAGGCCCGGTATTCCCCGTTTACCCCGATCCCGAACACGATGTCGTCGTCGTCGAGCCAGGTCGCCTCTGCGGCGCTGCTGACCTCGGGGTTGTCGGCGGCTGGAATGCAATTGCAGGGCTCATCCGTGCGGCCAAAGGCCCGGTCGTCGATCAACACACCGCCCCAGGATACCAGCCGCCAGTCGATGTCGCCTTCGACAAAAATCCGGTCCCAACCGGGCACCACGGTGGTGAAGATCGCGCGTTTCACCGGCAGATAATTCGGAGGCGCCGGAATATCCCATGCGATCAGATGGTTCGTGATGACTTCCCACTCGTTCTGGGCGGGCGGTTCGATCTTCAACAGGTCCGCGGCCGCCTCGGCCAGGGTCGCGTTAAGCCGGCCACTGCTCGCAAAGCGCATCATGTCGCTGATGAGCCAGGCAATCCGGGGGTCGTCGGACGCAACGATCTCGACCAGGGCAGCCTCCTGGTCGCCCCCCCAGTTCGATTGCGAGAAACTGTCGACGAAGGCCGTCTGAATGGCCGCCCGCAGCGCGGTGGAGTGCGCGCCAACCGGAACCGCAGGGGGTGCGCCGAATTCCTTTATGACGTATTCCGGCAGTGCGCCGGTGGTCTGGGCGCTGAGGCCATCCGACCAGAACAGCGACAACGCGACAAGCGGCGCGAGGAACCAGACCCGTGATGTTTTGCGCGATGCTGATACCATGAAAGGCCCTTCCGCTTGCCGCTTTCATACCGAAACGTTTGCGGCGCTACGCTCCGGTCCCGTCAAACGCGGCGCTCGGGACCTTTGCCACGAACGTCACTCCCGAGGTGCCGCACTTCCTGATGCGCCTTCACTGTCGGCCGAAACCGATGGCAACGCCAATCACGAATGAATCAAGTCTGGGTGAACGGGGGTGTGCGATCTCGATGGGTGACACGGAACTACATTTCAGTGTAATTGCGCTTCCAGCACCTTGCGAGGAAATCGGGAATGCCGATCTGCAGGCGCGCCCTTGGCCTTGGGTCGCGAACAGGTTCAGGTCGGGTGACGAGCCCTGTGCGGCACCCGCCGGAAGACGACATTCGCCTTTTGTCTGGCTAAAAGATCGGACAGGTCTTCGTTCAGGAGCAACGCCCAAGAGAGGCCACCTTTGCAGATCAAAGTGCGGACGAACTGAAAGTCTCTGCGGGCGAGGCATGAATGCCCGGCCCGGCAAACACCCGCTCCTGCCGTCCGAAATGGCCGAACCCCGCAATCGGCCGACAACGGCTTTGCGGTCGCGCTTTCCGCGAATGGCAAAGATCAGCCGTTCGCTGCACTCTGCGAAAAGGCTCGATTCCCGATTGATGTGTAGACACTTCCTTTCCATGTTCCGCAAGATTCAGCTCCTTCCGATGGCTCGGAGGCCCCCCCTTCCCTCACCCCTGCGTCTTCCGGATGTGTTCCCGTCCCGCCACGTCGCGACGACCTCGGCCTTCACGCGGGCCTCGTCCGGTGGCGTTCCGTCGAGCATTTGCGTCAACTCGCCCCACATCGGCCGCGCGCCGATGACCGCAAAACCCGGTGGAGGCCACCCAAGATAACGTCTTGTCACATCCCCGTCAGCTTGCCCGTCATGCCGAAACAAACGGTGTCGCGGCCCCGAACGGTTCTGTGCAGGGCAAGGATGACCCTGTCTGACACTGTATCACCGGGAGAACGCCTATGACCAAGACAAGCTGGATGATCCGCACCACGGCCGCCCTGTTCGTTCTGACCGCAGCTCCGTTTGCCGCGATGGCCGCTGACGAACATTACCTTTCGAAAGGTATTGCGATCAACGGCTATGACGCCGTTGCCTATCACACCGCCGGCGCGCCCACCAAAGGGTCGGCCGATTTCAAGTCCAAGTATCAAGGGGTGACCTGGAAGTTTTCCAGCGCGGAAAACCGCGATCTGTTTGCGGCCGAACCTGCCAAGTTCGCGCCGGCTTATGGCGGATGGTGCGCGGTTGGGGCCAGCAAGGGCAAGAAGCTCGCCACGTTGCCGGACCAGTGGAAGGTCGTCGACGGGCAGCTTTTTCTGAACAGCTCGGAAGGTGCCCAAGCTGCGTTCACGAAAGATACCGCGACGGTGATTTCGAAAGGCGAAACCAATTGGAGCCGCATGTTCGCAACCGAGGCTGACAAGCTGTGATCGCAGTCCTGTGATGCCGTCGCCCGCCCCGAGGCCTTGGCCCCGGGGCGGGCGTCATGCGTCATGAGGTTTTGCGGCGTCGACATGCTGCGCTTGGCATTCGAAGTCCCGTTGACCGGTGATGACGTGCAAGGCCTGAAACCACGTTCGCAACGGCAAATGACTGCTGTGCATCACGGTGCCAGCCGTCACGGATGCCAGCCGTCACGGATGCCAGCCGTCACGGATGCCAGCCGTCACGGATGCCAGCCGTGCGCAACCAGCGCATTCCCACACCGCGCGATTTCGCTTTGATGGCCAGCCCTAGCAGGTGCCGCGGGAGGGGCAGACGAAGCCCTCAGGCCAACAATGGTCCGCCAGATGATGCGAGCACGCTTCCTCATCGGAAAACCGCGCACCGAACGGCTGGCGGGAGATGGGCTCGTCGTTTTTCCACTTGGCTGGCATGGGCAGAACGATACCAGAACATTGCCGGTTGGCAGGCCGCGTCGCACCACATCATGTGCGGACGGATCAAGGGGGACAAGCCCTATGGCCTCATTTACTGTCTTAGAGCCTGCGATCCAGAAAGGCCGACAGGTGGGCCATGGCCGCAGCCGCGCCTGTCGTCTTGCCGCCCAGAACAAGAAAACCGTGGGTTTCGCCATTGAAACGCCGCAGTTCGGCAGGGGTGCCCGCAACGGCCAGCGCGGCGGCATAGGCCTCGCCCTCATCGCGCAGGACATCGTATTCGGCGGTGATGACGCAGGCGGGTGGCAGGCGGCCCAGATCCGGGCAGCGCAGCGGCGAGGCATCGGGATGGCTTCGGGCCGCGGCCTCGGCGATGTAGTAGTGCCAGAACCACGCCATATCCTCTTTGGCCAGAATAAGTTGATTGTCTGGTTCGTTGAACGAGGTGCGTTCAAGGTCGCAGTCGGTGACGGGATAGACCAGAAGTTGGGCAGCAATGGCCGGGCCGCTCGCATCGCGGGCGCGCAAGGCGAGGACAGCGGCAAGATTGGCACCCGCGCTGTCACCGCACAGGATCAGAGGCCGGGCAAAGCGGGCGGCGGTCCAGACCAGGGCCTGCCAGCAGTCATCGACCGGAACCGGGAACGGGTGCTCGGGGGCCAGCCGATATTCGGGCACCACCACGGTGCAGCCGGTAGCTGCCGCCAACTGGCGGGCCACGGCATCGTGCCCGTCAACCGTGCCGAACACCCAGCCGCCGCCATGCAGATAAACGATCACCCCGCGTGACGGTGCGGGCGTCAGCACCCGGATCAGCATCCGGCCACCCGCCACCTCCAGCAGGGTATCTTCGGACGCCATGGCAGGCGCAGGCCCGGCCCAATCGAGAAAGCCGGTCACTGCCTCGCGGGCCTCGGGCACGGTCATCTGGTGAAACCGTTTGCCGCCTGCGGCGGTGATCTCGGCCATCATGGCGACGGTTTCGGGTGTCAGGGGCATGTCGCTTCCTTTCCTGTGCTCATGTCGGGGATGCTTCGCTGCGCCGCCACTCGCTGGGAGACTGGCCGACGGTGCGGCGAAATTCGCGGCTGAAGTGGTAGATGTCGGAAAAGCCGCAGCTTTCGGCCACTTGCGTGACGCGGGCACCGGGGCGCAACAGCAGGTCTTGCGCCAGCATGATCCGTTCCCGGCGCAACCAGGCGCGCGGGGTGGATTGCAGATGCGCGCGGAACTGGCGGCGCAGTTGCGCCGGGCTGACGCGGGCTACGGCCTGCATCTCGGCCTCGGTCCAGGTGTTCTGCGGATGCGCGCTCATTGCCGCACGCAGGCGCGCAAGGGGTGGCGGCAGGGTACGAGCGGGGCTGGCCAACTGTTCCGAGTAGAGCGTCGCCAACACCTCGGCAAACAGGGCATTCAGCGCAAGGTCGAGGTCCGGTCCGCGCTGACTCAACACCCCGAACAGGCGCTGGAACCAGCCGGCCAGAACCGCGCCATGCGCAATCGTCATCACGCCACCCGGTGCGCCAAGAATGCCGGTGCGGGCGGCCGCAACCGCAAGGCCATCCACCCGGCACCACAGCAGCGTCCAGGGTGTGGCGGGGTCGGCGGCGTGGGCATGGGGCAAATCGCCGGGGATCCAGGCAAGCTGGCCCGCGCGCACGGCATGCAAGGTGCCACCGATGCGCAATGTTCCGGCACCCGCAATGCAGTACAGCAGATCATCACCGGGCGAACGCGCGCGTTCGATGGCATAGTCAGGGCCCGCCTCGACGCGACCGGCGCGCGGAATGGCCGCCAGACAGCCCGACCAGCGCGGGTCGGGCAGCGAGTGAAAGCTTTCCACAAAGCGGGTCTGGCGCGGCTTGGGTGTCATGCGCGGTTTGTATAAAGAAATGTCCGTACTGTCTATTCAAAGCACCGCGCCGTCGGTGCAACGTTCGATCAAAGCACCGATGTCGTGGTGCGACAGTGAATGGCGGCAGGTTCGATCTGCCCAGGGAGATTGCGATGATGACGCCCACAAGCGCCCAGCGGGCGCAGTATGCCGAACACGGGTATTATGTGGCCCCCGGCCTGTTGTCGCCAGCCGAGGTTGGCAACTTTCGCGACCACGCCCGCGAGCACCTGGAGGCGGAAACCAAAAGCGACGGAATGATGTCCAAGGGCGACAAGTCCGGCATGCAGACCTTGCTCAAGATGTGGAACACGGCGGGAGACGACAAATATGGCCTGCTGGCGCGGGATGCGCGTCAGGTGATGATCGCCGAAGGGTTGCTGGGCGAAGACGTTTATCTTTACAGCCACAAGATGACGATGAAGCAGCCGCGCGAAGGAGGTGCTTGGGAATGGCACCAGGATTTCGGTTATTGGTACAACAACGGTTGCCTTGCCCCCGACATGCTGTCGATCTGGATCGCCCTTGACAAATCGACGAGGGCGAACGGATGTTTGCAGGTGCTGAAGGGCAGCCACAAGCTGGGCCGGCTGGACCATGTGCGCGAAGATGGGCAAACCAATGTGGCGGCCCTGCACCTTGAGGCGGCAATCGCGCGCCATGAACATCTTTATGTCGAAATGGAGCCGGGCGATGCGCTGGTGTTCCACAGCAACCTGCTGCACCGGTCCGATGCGAACCATAGCGACACCTACCGGTGGGGATATATCTGTTCCTACAATACCGTTGCCAACGCACCCTTTGCGCGGCTGCGCGAATACGGCAATTTCGAACCGATGGTGACAGTGCCCGCTGGCAGCTTTCTTGCGGCCTGACCGGGAACGCACAAAAGGCGGCGGGGGACGCTGAATGGTTGACAGAACGGTGGCAGCGGTGAAGGCGGGCTCAGGCGGCCTGCGCCGGTTGCGCGGGCGCGAGACCGGCGTGTTCGTGGCGCTGGTGGTGATGTGCGTGGCACTGACGCTGATGAACGACCGTTTTATGACCTCGACCAACCTTCTGAACATCGGGCGGCAGGTTTCGCTGCTGGGGATCATGGCGGTTGGCATGACCTTTGTTCTGATCTCTGGCGAGGTCGATCTGTCGATCGGATCCACCTATGCGCTGGCCGGGATCGCGTCGGGACTGATGATCATCGCGGGCTTCGGTCTGGTGCCCGCAATGGTGGTCGGGCTGGTCTGCGGGGCGGTCATCGGACTGATCAACGGGCTGTTGTCCACCTACGGGCGATTGCCGTCGCTGATCGCGACGCTGGGAATGCTCAGCATGGTGCGTGGTGCCGTGTTGATCCTGACCGACGGGCGGCCGGTCACGGTGAACCTGAAGAACGGGGCCGACCCGGACGTGCTGGCGCAGTTCCAGTTCATCGGGCAGGGCTACCTGTTTGGCATCGTGCCGATGCAGCTGGTGTTCTTTGTGCTGGTGGCGCTGGCGGGGTGGTTCCTGTTGGCGCGCACCTCGTTCGGCTTTCGGGTGTTCGCGGTTGGCGGCAGCGCCAAGGCGGCGCGGGTGTCGGGCATCCATGTGCAGGCGGTCAAGATCTGGGCGATGACGCTGATGGGCGCGCTGGCCGCATTCGCCGGCATCCTGAGCCTCGCCTTTCTGCCCAGCGGGCAAGCCGGGCGGATGGGCATGGGGCTGGAGCTTGACGTGATCGCCGCGACCATCGTCGGGGGCACCTCGCTGGCTGGGGGCGAGGGCACGATCCTCGGCACCATTCTGGGCGTGCTGATCATCGGTGTGTTGCGCAACGGGTTGGTGCTGATGGGGGTGTCCCCGTTTGCCCAGGAATTTCTGATCGGCCTTGTGATCGTGATCGCAGTGGCCATCGACAAGTGGACGACAACGCCGCACCGGGCCTGAATCCGGGCGGTGACAATCAACAGACATCAAGGGAGGACGACCATGAAAAGACTTCTTGCCGGCACCGCCATGGCGCTGCTGCTGATCCCCGGCCTTGCTGCGGCCGAACCGAAAAGCCTTGCCGATTTCAAACTCGCCGACCGGATCGCAGCCAAGGTTGCGGCGGGCGAGGAGCTGAACTTCTTTGTCTCGTATCAGGATGTCTCGAACGAATTCGCGCCGCAGATCCGCGTGGGCGTGGACAAGGCCGATGCGATGGAGGGCGTGAAGGCCACCTTCATCGGGCCGGTCGGATCGGACGCCGATGCGCAGATCAACGAGATCGAGGCGTTGATGGATACCATGGACGGGCTGGCGATATCCTCGGTGTCCACCGATGCGCTGGCGCCGCTGATCGACCGGGTGCTGGCAGCCGGTATTCCGGTGATCGCCTACAACACCGACAACCCGGATTCGGGGCGGCTGGTGTTTGCCGGTCAGGACCTTGTGCAATCCGGAGTCGAGGCGGGCAAGCTGATGGGCGGTGTCATGGAGGGCAAGGGCAAGGTGATGATCCTGACGCTCGATGCCGCCGCCCAATGGTCGCTGGACCGCGAACAGGGCGCACGCGAAGGGCTGGCTGCTTTTCCCGGCATCGAGATCGTGCAGACGGTCAACACCGGGTCCGATCCGCAGGAAATGTATGCCTCGATCGAAAACGCGATGCTGGCCAACCCCGAGGTGACCGGCCTGCTGTCACTGGAATGCTGCACCACGCCCGCCGCCGGAAGCTGGGTAGACCGCAACCAGAAGGCGGGCGCGGTCAAGATCGTGGGGTTCGACCTGCTGGATCAGACGGTCGAGATGGTGGCCGCAGGCTCGATCCAGGCGACCATCGACCAGGCCCCAGAAGCGCAGGGTTTTGCCGCCGTCGATCTGCTGGCACGGTTCCTGAAGGGCGAGACCATCGACAATCTGGATACCGGCGTCGGCATCTTTACCAAGGACAACATCGCCTCGGTGATGAAGTAGCAAAAGGTCTGGCCGGGGCATCTGCGGGTGCCCCGGCCTTTCCCCGCCCCGCCATCACGCCGCCCGACATGACGCGCGCGCCCATCGTCGAACTTTCCGATATCGCCAAGGGATTTCCCGGGGTTCAGGCGCTTGACGGCGCGCAACTGGTGCTGCTGCCCGGTGAAGTGCATGCGGTGATCGGCGAAAATGGCGCGGGGAAAAGCACGCTGATGAACATCCTCGCGGGCGAACTGTTGCCCGACGCGGGCGAAGTGCGCATCGACGGGCGGTCCGTGCGGATCGACAGCCCGCTTGTCGCGCGAAGCTACGGCATTGCCGTGGTGTTTCAGGAACTGTCGCTGTGCGCCAACCTGAATGTGGGGGAAAACGTGATGCTGGCGGCGCTTGGCGGCGGTCCGGCACTGGGCATCCTGAACCGGGCCGAGGCGGCGCAAGCGGCGCGCAGCCTGCTGGCCCGGCTGGGATTGACCGAGATCGACCCCGCCACCCCGGTGCGCGACCTGACCGTGGCGCAGATGCAGTTGGTCGAGATTGCCCGCGCGATTTCCCGCAAGGTGCGGGTGCTGGTGCTGGACGAGCCGAATTCGGCCCTGTCGCCGCGCGAATCCGAACGTCTGTTCGATGTGGTGCGCGGTCTGCGCGAGGATGGCGTGGCCATCGTCTATGTTTCGCATCATCTGGACGAGGTGCTCGGATTGGCCGACCGGATCACCATTCTGCGCGACGGGCGGCATGTTGCGACGCTGGATGACCTGTCTGGGGTGACCGAGGCGCAGCTTGTCAGCGCGATGGTGGGGCGCGATCTGGATCACGCCGCCCAGTATGCGCTCAGTGCGCCGGCGCCGCAGGGCGTGGCGCTGCGGGTGCAGGGTCTGCGGGTGGCGGGGATTGCGGGTTCAAGGTCTGGGGATGCAAGGTCTGGGGGTGGTGGGCAGATCGGCGGCATCGATTTCGATCTGGCACCGGGCGAGATTCTGGGCATTGCGGGCCTGCCGGATTCGGGCATGGACATCCTGTCGGATGCGTTGTTCGGGCTGATGCCGCGCAGGGGCACAGTGACGGTCGCGGGCACCGTGGTTCCGCCCGAAGCGCCTGTGCGGTCGATTGCGGCGGGTCTGGCGCTGATCCCGGCAGACCGGCGGCGCGGCGGTGCGCTGTTGGCGATGACGGTTTCGCAGAATGTGGTATCGGCCGCCTTGCCGCGCTTTGCCCGGGCGGGGATGCTGCGCTCGGGGCTTATCCGGCGGACGGCGGCAGACTATGCCGGGCAGCTCGATGCGCGACTTGCAAGCCTGGCCCAGCGGATGGGCACGCTCAGCGGCGGCAACCAGCAAAAGATCATTCTGGCGCGCGGGATGGTGACGCAGCCGCGCGTCCTGATCCTGCACGAACCCACACGCGGCATAGATGTGGGTGCCAAAGCCGAGATCTACGACATCTTGCGGCGGCTGGCGGGCGATGGGATGGCGATCCTGATGATTTCGTCGGAACTGCCCGAGATCGTGTTGCAGGCGGGCCGTGTCCTGGTGATGCAGGGCGGGCTGATCGCCGCCGACTTGCGCGGGGCGGACATCACCGAACAGAACGTGATGCTGGCGGCAACGGGCAACCGGGCCAAAGGTTTGGGATAGGGGGAAAGTATGGCGGCAAAAATCACCGTCATCGGCAGTTTCGCCGTGGGAATGACGATCCGGACGCCGTCCTTGCCGGTGTTCGGCCAGACGCTTCTAGGGTCGGATTTCGATATGGGGCCGGGTGGCAAGGGGTCCAATCAGGCGGTTGCGGCGGCGCGGCTGGGGGCGGATGCGGCACTGGTGGCTTATGTGGGGCAGGATGCGCTGGCTGGCATCGCTCACGATCTTTATGCCGCCGAAGGGGTGAATACCCGGCACGTCCGCAGCCTTGCCGGGCGGGCGACCGGCGTGGGCTTCATCATCCTGAACACCGAAGGCAACAACTTCATCATCCTCGACATGGGGGCCAACGAGGCGCTGGACGCAGCCGCCGTGGATGCGGCCGGAGCACGAATTGGCGAGTCCGACGTGGTGATGGCCGTGCTGGAAGTACCGGTTGCCGCCGCGATGCGGGCGATGGAGTTGGGCCGGGCGGCGGGGGCGCGGACCATCCTGAACCCGGCCCCCGCCAAGACCCTGCCACCCGCCATCTTTCCGATGATCGACGTGCTGACCCCCAATGAAAGCGAATTGCGCATCCTGCTGGGACTGGCCCCCGACGATCCGCGATCGTCGCGCGTGCTGGCAGGGATGCTGCGCGACCGGGGGGTGGGCACGGTCGTGGTGACACTTGGACGAGCGGGGGCGCTTATCCTGGGTGAGGGAATGGACGTGATGATCCCCAGCCTGCCCGTGCAGGTGGTGGACAGCACCGGGGCGGGCGATGCCTTCAACGCCGGGTTGGCCGTGGCGCTGGCCGAGGGGCAGGATCTGCCCGCAGCCGTCCGCTACGCCGTGGCCTGCGGCGCGTATGCCTGCACCCGGCTGGGTGTTGTGCCGTCACTGGGACGGCGGGCCGAGATTGCAGCATTGGTTCAGACAAAAGAGGGTCGATCATGAAGCGTGGCACGATACTGAACGCCGAACTCAATCACGCGATTGCCAGCATGGGGCATGGCGAGACGATGATCGTCTGCGATGCGGGGTTTCCCATCCCGCGCGGGGCCTGGCGGATTGATCTGGCCGTGGTCCAGGACGTGCCGGACCTTGCCACGGTTCTGGGGGTCCTTGCAGGCGATTTCATTGCCGAAAAGGTCGCCTATGCCGACACCCTGCCAGAGCACAACGCGCCGCTGCTGGCATTGGTGCAGCGCCTGTTCCCGGATGCCGATCACGCGATGATCCCGCACGAGGTGATCCTGACCGAAATGGCCGCCAAGGCAAAGGTGATCGTGCGCACCGGGGCCTTCGATCCCTGGGGCAACATCGTCCTGTCCTCGGGCGTCGATGTGCCGAAATGGTTCGCAAAGCCCGGCGTTGTGTCCCCCGCCTACTATGCCGCAAAGATGGGCAAGTGATGGAACGCCTGTTCGACTGGGCGGCGCGGCCTGCCGAACGGCTGGTGACGGTCGGCTCGTTGCGGGCCGGAAAGGGAGCCGTCGGACGGCATGCGCAAGTGACGGCCGACACCGCTGAGGAGGCCGCCGCAGCCGAGGCGGCAGGGATCGAGATGGTGGTGTGCCGCGCCGCCAATGTCGCCTCTGTGCGGCAGGGCGCGCGCCATGTTTTCGTGACGGCGGCGTTGGGCTTCGCCGAGGCGGTCACCGATGACGACATCCTGCGCGTGGCGTTTCGCGCCCTGACCGAGGGGGCCGATGCCGTGATCACCGCGCGCAGGCTTTCGGTGGTCAGCCTGCTGGCCGCCGAAGATATTCCGGTCATGGGGCATCTTGGCTTTGTGCCGCGCAAATCGACCTGGGTCGGGCGCACCCGGGTCGTTGGCAAGACGGCGGACGAGGCGGAAGCCTTGTGGCACCGCTTTCGGCGGCTGCAAGAAGCCGGCGCCTTTGCGGTCGAGGCGGAACTGGTGGCAGCCCCGTTGCTGGCCGAAATCACCCGACGTTCGGGGCTGGTGACGGTGTCGCTGGGGTCGGGGCCGGGCGGCGACGTGATCTTTCTGTTCGGCAGCGATATCTGCGGCGAAGAAGGGCGTCTGCCCCGCCACGCCCGCGCTTATGGCGATGTCGCCAGACTGCGGCAGTTGATCCGCGACGAACGCGCGTCTGCCTTTGCCGCCTTTCGCGCCGATGTGGCACAGGGTGGCTTTCCGGGCCTGATGAATACCGCCGCAATGGACCCCGGTCAGTGGGAAATGCTTTTGGCCCGTCTTGACCGGCAGGCGTAAGGCTTTGGTTGTTCTGCGGCCATCGCACCCAGCCCGAGGTCGGTGGACCTCATGCGTGTCCAGGAAAATGCAACTTCGCAGTCCTTTGCCTCAGCGGTGTTGATGGCCGACTGAAAAGCGGTTCCTCCTCACCTTTTGTGGTTGGCTGGCAGCAACTGGGTTCTAGGCAACCCGCAGCCGGTGCGGCCGTACCTGGCCCGCTTGGCTGTCTTCAGGCGGCTGATCTGGCCTTCGGCTCGGCCATTGCTCCATGGCAGTTCGATGACGTGGTATAGGCGTCGAGCACGAGATGGATGTGTCATGGCTTCAGGACGGCCCTGTCAATGCGGCGCAAAAAGCGCCGAAAGCCCCTCGCGCAGTGGCGCGGCAGGCACTTCTCTTACCAGGTCAGACTGCACATCGAGCGCTGCGAAGGCGCGTTTCCCTTGGCAGCGGCGGGAACCGCGAAGGGCGGATCTTGTCACGCCCGAGGCCGTCCATCCTTCTTTCAAGGTAACGCGCCTGCCAGCGCCAAACGGTAGGCTTTGACGTGTTCGCGCGCCCCACGATCTCGACGGTGCCGCAGTCGTCTGCCGTCGCCAGCACGATTTCGGCCCGCCAGACCGTCTTGCGGGCGGTGTTTCGGGCGACAATCACTGATAGAAGCTGCGATCGGTCGACGGGGCTCAGATAAAGGCAGATGTCATGTCATCTTGCAGCGATGACGACACCAATGATCAGAAAGGGGAATCGTCTGTCAGATGAGGAACATCAAGTCACAGCTCGGCATCACCACACAAAGTGATGCACAACCCTTGGTCTTGAAAGTCGGCAAATCTGACCTCAAGCGGTATCGGCCTGCCGCACGATAAATGAACGACCGCTTCTGGTTTGCGCCCATGGCGCTGCTGAAGGTCAGTTGTGGGCTAGCGGCCAAAGTGCGCCACCCTGGTTTGGAGAATTCGTCAAGGACCGACCACGTCCAGAGACGTCCCCGTCGACGCGAAGGGCGAAGGGCAGCCATCGGCCGCGACTGATACGTTTGTCGACTTCCAGCGCCTGCGCGGTCGACTTTCCATTTTGGCGCGATCATTCAAGACCGCAAGTCGCAGACCCCTTAACTTCCGGTCAGACCAAGAACGGGAATTTTCGATGTCCTTCACCCTGAATGGCGAAAGCCGAGACATATCTTCGGATTGGACGGAAGAGCCATTGCTGTTCGTTCTGCGGGAGCAGTTCGGCCTGACCGGCGCGAAGTCAGGCTGCGGGGTCGGCATCTGCGGCGCGTGCACCGTCATCATTGACGGGGTCGCCGCGCGCGCCTGCATCACCCGCGCGGGCGACGTCGAGGGGATGGCTGTCCGCACCATCGAAGGGCTGGCCAATGGCGAGGCCCTGCATTCCGTTCAGCAGGCCTGGCTCGATCTTGGGGTTCCGCAATGCGTGTATTGCCAGGCCGGACAAACCATGGCGGCGGTGGCATTGCTTGAACAAGTGCCGAACCCGACGACTGATGATTTTAACGCCGCGATGGACGGGAACCTGTGCCGCTGTGGGACCTATCCGCGCATCCGGGCAGCCATCGCCCGCGTAGCGGAGGGCGTGTGATGCGGCGGCGTCTATTTCTGACGGCGGCCGCAGGCGGTCTGGTTGCTCTGATCGGTGCAGGCGCGGGCGTCTGGAGCCGGGTGCCCTCATCCCCAAACGCCCCGATCCGGACGCGAACGCGGCATTGGGCTGGATCGGGCATCAGGGCGGACGGTTCACCCTGACCTTGCCGCGCGCCGAGATGGGCCAGAACATCGCCACCGCGCTCAAACAGGTGGCCTGTGCCGAGCTGGGGGCCGACAGGGATGCGGTGGACGTGGTCTTGCATGCCACCGATATGCCGCGCGTCAAACCGACCGTGGGCAGTGAATCCGTGATGCTGTTCGCTGAACCCCTCGCACAGGCCTGCGCCGCGTTGCGCCACGCGCTTGCGGCTGGTCAGGCCACGGGTCTGGTCACGGTCACGCCGCGCCCCGCGTCCGACCTTCGTGCCCTGCGCCCGGGTGGCTTGATCGGTGCCAGCCCCGAGATCGCGCAGGGGTGCGAGATCGTGACGGGATCGCCGCTTTATGCAGCCGACATGCGGCTGCCGGGGACGCTCTTTGGTCGGGTGCTACGCGTCCCGGCCTCGGTCGAACTCCTCTCTCGCCCCCGACGCTGGAACCTCGACGCTGCTCGCGCGGTCCAAGGCTTCGTTGACGTGGTTAAGGAGTGTGGTCCGCCGATCGGCAAAGCGAAAGGTCTGGGCATTCTGGCATCAGGTCCGGGCGCGCTTGATGCCATCGCAGAGGCATTGCAGGTCGAATGGAACGTCGCGGACAGCCATCCGCGGTCTGACATCGCCCGCATTATCGACATCGATACGCGATTGGCGGCAGGTTCGCTGCCGCATGCGGTTCTAAAGGGCGTGCCCGCCGACGGTCCCTGGGATGTGGACCTGCGCCTCGATGTGCCGCTGGCCGCGCATGGGCCGATCGAGCCGCGCGCCGCCGTGGCAGACTGGCGCGACGGTGCGCTGAAGGTCAGTGCCGGGACGCAGGACGCGTTTTATATCCGCGATTTTCTGGCCGATGCCTATGGTCTGCAATCTGAGGCCGTCACGGTGCAATCCTGCCGGATCGGCAGGGCCTTTGGCGGCAAGACAATCTGCACGGTCGAAGCCGAGGCTGCCGCATTGACCCGCGCTGCAAACGCCCCGGTCAAAGTGCAATGGACGCGATCACAGGAATACGCGCTTGGCTTCCACCGCCCGCCATCCTCGCATCGGATCAAGGTACGCATCGCAGATGGGCGAATCACAGACTGGGATCACGCACAGATGAGTTCACACGTCATCTTTACCGCCGCGGTGGTGCCGGCATGGATGCAGCGCGCAACGGATCTTGTCGCAGGCGATGGTGGTGTGGCGCGAGGGATGGCTGCGCCTTACGTCCTTGGCCGGGCGCGGGCGGCCTGTGATGCGGTCCGTCTGCCTGTGCATACAGGGCCATGGCGTGGCCTTGGCGCGGGGCCGAACGCGCTGGCCATCGAAAGCGCCATGGACGAGGCGGCGATTGCGGCCGAGGCTGATCTTCTGGCTTTCCGGGTTGCGCATATCGAAGATCCCATTCTGGCAGCGGTCCTTGTGCGGGTAGGTGAGCTTGCCTCTTGGGGCAGTTCGCCGGTCGCCACTGAAGGCCAGCGCACAGATCAGCGTACCGGGCGGGGCATAGCATGCGGCATCAACAAGCAGACAAGCTACGCAGCAGCGGTCGCTGAGGTGGCCGTGGATGCGCGAGACAGGGTGCGGGTCGCGCATTTTTGGTGCGTGCATGACTGCGGCCTGGTCATCAACCCCGATCAGGTGCGGGCGCAGTGCGAGGGTAATCTCGTCTGGAGCCTTGGGATGGTGCTGACGGATGATCTGCCGACCAAAGCCGGGCATGTCACGGCCCAGACCTTTGCCGACGCCCCGATCCCGCGCCCGTCCGAGGTTCCGCCGATCACCGTGGATCTGATCCAAAGCAACCGTCCGCCCCAGGGTGCCGGCGAAACCGCCATCGTCGCAGGCCCCGGTACCATCGCCAACGCGATCCGTATGGCGACCGGCAGGCGGCCTGTGGGCTTTCCTGTCAAGGCGCAGGGTCTGGCGGTATGATCGGGCATTCGCCTGCAAGAAGGCAGCGACAGGAAAGCCCCGGATGGCCCGTCAGGAAGAGGGACAGGATTTCGCATCTGCCGCCATGATGCGGCTGGTCGCTCTGGGGTTGACGCAGCAGGGCATCGCCGTGCCTGCGCATCGCCCCGGGCCGGTGCCCCCGCCATCCGGCGCGCATGTGCCGCATGCGCAGAAACGCAATGTCCTTGACGCCCTTGTGACCGCGCACGGCCCGATGATCCTGCTGTTGATCGCCGACGCGGCGCGGTCCATGCCGCCCGAGCCTGTCGTGCAGGCGCTGACCTGCGCCAGGAACATCAAAGATCTGCTCGATCGCTGGCAAAGACTGGAACGGTTCAGCCATGGGCGACATAGGGTCGAGGTCCAGCCCTTGGCAGAAGGCACCTTTCGACTGACCCACCGCGCGCGGGCCGCCGGGCCGCAACCATCCTTCGCCGAAAGCCTGATCGTGCCGGGGCTTCTGACGATACTGGCCGAGATGACTGGCTCAGCCGAGGTATCGCTTCTGTCCGTTACGGGCGATGTCTGGCGCAAAGACGGCGCTTGGCATGCGCAGGTCGCGACACCGACGATTGGCAGCGTGATCCTGACCGGGTCATTCTTGCCGGTGCTTGTCCGCACCCATGACGAAACCATGATATCGACCCCGTCGCAGCATTGCGTCAGCGCCTTGTGGCCGATCCCGTTCGCCGCTGGACGCTAGCGGACGCGGCATCCGAGGCGGGGGCCTCGCGCCGCACACGTCAGCGTCGCCTGACCCAGAGATCGATGTCGTTCTCCCGCCTTGTGTCCGAAGCGAGACTGCAGGTCGCCGCTTCCCATCTGTGCGATGGAAACGGTCCCGGACTGGCCGAGATCGCATTCCTTGCGGGATTTTCCGATCAGGCGCATTTTGCGCGCACGTTCAGCCGCGCCGTCGGAGTAACGCCCAGCAGCTACCGTGCGAACTTCGGGCAGCAGCAGTTCAGAAAAGAGTCCGGCCGATGAGGCGCATCGGTCATCCGAACACATTGATTGCTGCCTGCCCGATCTTCACCGCAAATGTTGTCATCCGGGCACCTGGGGCTGAACGTCGGTTGATGGCCGGTGACGCGCCGCCATGCCCTTTTCAGCGCCGGGCGAGATCGACGTTCGGCTCGAGTTCTGCGAATTTCAAGCGTGATCGTTGGGTCATGTGACCATCCTGGTGGTCCGGATGCGCCAACTCCCTGATCTGAGCGATGGCCCAAGCTGATCGGTCAATCTGACTGCTTGCCGCCATGAGGTGCGCCAGCGCTTCGTCGATGTCGAGTGGGGTTGCCTCATATCCACGGCCAGAAAGAAGACGCCTGAGGGCATGCAGCGCCACTTCAGCGGCGAAGTCTGGCATCTTGCTCGCAAAATCCCGCGCCGCCCGGATCAGCGTCGCGGGTGCCGCCTCGTGGTCGGCTGCACACTCGACGGCGATGTCGAAAAACCGGGCGGTCCTGGCGGCGGCGAACCACTTCCCCTTGCGCCCATGCAGCGCAATCAGGTCATAAAGGAGTGCGCGGGCATCCCGGTCGGGATAGCGCCTGACGAGGTCCCGCCACATCGCGAGCCAGGTGTTGCCGGTCGCTGTGGGCAGGCCGAAACGGCGGTAGGCCTCTTCGGCCTTGCCCTGGCGCAAAAGGATTTCTTCGCAAAACCGCGAGATATCGCGCGAACCCCAAGGCTGCCGATCGGCCTACAACAGGGCCACGGCACGGGCCAGCGCCTCGTCCTCGCGTCCCTGGCGGAGCAGGGCTTATGCCGCGAACCTTTCGTCAAACCACAGGCGGGGTTTTTTTACGGCGAGAAGGTCCAGCAACTCGTCATGTCGGCCGGACGCCAGCAGGCAGGACAGTGTCAGGGTCGCGGTGCCGATGTGGGAGAAATGCGCAGGATCGGCCCAAGCTTGTCGGATCAGAGCCAGATCATCAACGGCATGTTCGGCCAGCAGCGCCGGAAAAACCGCGATCTTGCCGAATTTGTCGGAAAGGGGGGCAAGGTAATCGACGTCGTCGTCCAGGATTGCCTGACGCAACCGCGCAAGCCATTTGGCCCGCGTCGGCTCATCTGCCGGGGCCACGATCAGGATCGGGGTCAGGTCCTCAGGGTCCGAAATACCGCACTGCCCAAAGCCCCCGAGGCGGTGTCGATCTGCTCGAACGCTGGCCAGATGCGTTCGGCCAGTGCGACCACGCCTTCGGCTGCGGTGACGGGGTCCGCCCGGTTGATTGCCCGGATTTCAGAAGCGGCGGCAGCCAATCGATAGCTTCGCCCGCTTGCTGGCGGCGCGCATCGGCACCGAACGCGCGGCACTCGCCGTCACCTCGATCATGGCCGCCGCCCCCTTCGATCAGGCCGAGGCAAGACCGACCCTGGTGCTGGACTATGGCAACACCGATCCGGCAGACGAGGCCGCACCGACAAAGGCAAAACCGAAGGTCGCGACCACCCCGGCTATCGGCTATCGGCAAGCGATCCTCGATCAGGTGCAGACCGGCGCGCTGCAGCAGGCGCAGGACTTTTCCA
>Ga0105044_10003236_pt1 | contig 22307 bp, 30 predicted proteins | sample MAT01_FD_78092 | JGI IMG/M metagenome (GOLD analysis project Ga0105044, IMG submission 78092) | Freshwater microbial communities from Lake Fryxell liftoff mats and glacier meltwater in Antarctica - MAT-01 | ecosystem: Environmental > Aquatic > Freshwater > Ice > Liftoff microbial mat | place...
ATATCTTTTTCCGGTAAAGAAAAATTATATCAACAATTATTATTTTCCTTACGCTGCCGGATCTGACTCTTTGATTTATTTGAAAGGAACCGCCAGGCATCGCCGTACATTTTTTATTAAGGATACAAAAGGTGAGCATAAACTGAGAGTGAAAGATATTTCAATTGATGAGCAATTCTCTTATCGTAATGGAAAAATTGTGTATGCGGCTTATGAAAATGATCCCCGCTGGGGCTGGACGGATTACAGTGTTATCAAAGTATTGGATGTGCAAACAGGACAACAGCGAAAGCTAACCAATAAGACAAAATATTTTACACCTGATATTTCAGCCGATGGCTCAAAAGTGGCAGCCGTACAAGTAGATGTGAATGGCAGAAGTGAATTGCACATCATAGACGCTGCTAACGGGCAGGTTCTAAAAGCTATTCATTCATCAGACATTAGTTTGTTTACCGATCCCAAATTTATTGATGACAAATCTTTAGTAACAGCGGTAAGATTAAGCGATGGTAAGATGGCATTGGCAACTGCGGAAATTGCATCTGGCAATACGATGCGGCTTACGTCACCTTCTTTTAATGTAGTGGGTTATCCCTGTGTCTATAACGGTATCATTTATTTTACTGCATCGTATGGTGGCAATGATGATGTATTTGCCTTGCGGATGAACGATAAGAAGATTTTTAAAATCAGTGATGGGCCATTGGGAAATTATTATGTAAATGCCGGGAATGGCAAAATAACCTGGTCTGCTTTTACTGCTGAAGGGTATCAGTTAAAGCAAATAAATGAAAACGACATTGTTTGGAAAGAAGTGGGTATGGCTGTGGCTGAGAAATTAACGGATAAGTTTCCGGTAAGCCTTGCAGCTGAGTACAGCGATGTGTTATTGAATAAAGTGCCGAATAGAAATTTCCCTGTAAGTAAATATAAAAAGGGAACGAAACTCCTCAATTTTCATAGCTGGCGGCCTTATTACGAAGACCCGATTTTCACTTTCTCTCTGTATGGAGAAAATGTGCTGAATACCTTGCAGACAGAATTATACTATTTGTACAATCAGAATGAGAAAACAAGTGCAGTTGGTTTTAGCGGGGTGTATGGGGCCTGGTTTCCTTATCTGAATTTTGGAACAGAGCTGACTTTTAACCGGGAAGCTATTACTGGAAATAAACTTCGCCAATGGAATCAATTGGATTCAAGGATCGGATTAAATATCCCTCTGAGCATGACGAGTGGGCAAACGTATAAAAATTTCAACATCGGTAGTTACTATTTTCTTCGCAATGAAATTAACCGGGGCTTCTTCCTGGATTCAATGGGCAACACCTCCTTCAGTTATTTGCAACATTTTATTTCGTGGAGCCAACAGGTGCAACAGGCAGTCCAGCATATTTATCCAAGATTCGCTTACGCTTTATCCGCTACCTATCGTCATGCTATTACAAAGTATGAAGGCAATCAGTTTATTACAAATGGCTCATTGTATTTGCCGGGGCTAATGTCTGCGCATAGCCTTCTCTTAACTGGTTCTTTCCAGGAAAGAGATACGTTGTCACAGGTTTCATTTAGTAACCGCTTTGCGTATGCAAGAGGCTATACTGGTCGTTATTTTTCAAGAATGTGGCGATTGTCTGCCAACTATCATTTGCCATTACTCTATCCTGACTGGGGTTTTGGAAATATTTTATACTTGCAACGGATAAGAGGGAATGTATTTTATGATTATACAAAAATCTATTCAAGAAACAAGAAAACAACAAGAGACCAGCGAAGTGTGGGCGGAGAAATATTTATTGACACCAAATGGTGGAACCAGTATCCGTTGACATTTGGTTTTCGGGTAAGTCACCGGCTGGATTTGGATCAGTTTGATAGATCAACAGGAGCGGTATTTGAGTTTGTATTGCCGGTGAATATTATTCCGAGGTAAGTTTCGGGTTAGGTCGGTCTAACTTGAAACTCACTGGAAATCTGTAAGAAATATTACATTGTAAGTATCGCAACCCGTAGCTCATCACTCGCAGCTATATCCCTTTCAAACTATCCTCAATCACCTTAATCTTCTCTTCCGCATCCGTTTTTTTCTTTCTTTCACTCTCAATCACTTCGGGTTTCGCATTTTGAACAAAACGTTCGTTGCCCAATTTCTTTTCTACTGAAACTAAAAACCCTTTCAGGTAATCAAGGTCTTTTTGTAATTCCTGCTTTTGCGAAGCAGTATCCAATACAGTTGTTGTTTCAATAAAAAACTTGTCTTTTTGAACGACTACTGTTATGCTATTAGCAACAGAGGTTGAAGTGTAAGAAACCGATTCGGCATTTACCTGTTTCAGTAAAATACCTTCAATGGATTGATAAGTTTCGCTATTCTCAGTAAGAATATGCAGTTTGATAGTATCTTTTGGTTTCAGTTGGTTTTTATTTCTTGCATCCCGGATAGCAGTAATAACTTCTTTCAATAAAACAGCGTCAGACAATATAGCTTTATCAGCCGTCTTTACGGGTGCATATTGTTTTACAGTTAAATCATCCTTTCTTTCTTTCAACTGATGATAAATTTCTTCCGTAATAAAAGGCAGGAACGGGTGCAGCAATTGCATCAATTCTTCAAAGAAACCAACCGTTTTTTCATATACTACTTTATCAATAAGTTGTTCAAAACCGGGTTTATCTGCCGAAGCTATAGCGTAGGCAGGTTTTACCCATTCCAGATACCAACTGCAAAAATCATCCCAGATCAATGAATAAATCGTCTTCAGCGATTCACTTAATCGGAAGTCTTTAAATTGTTCATCTAATTCTAATCGTACCTGGCTTAAACGATTCTCAAACCAATCAACAGCAAAACTTCTTACTTCCAAATCCTTAGTCCCGACTCTACTTTCCCACATTTTCACCAGCTTCAAGGCATTCCACATTTTATTAATGAAGAATTTACCTTGTTCATTACTTGCCTGGTCCCACATCAAATCATTACCTGCCGGAGAAGAAATCATAATACCAAAACGAACAGCATCGGCACCTTCGTCTTCTATCATCTGTAACAGGTCTGGAGAGTTGCCGAGGCTCTTACTCATCTTTCTTCCCTGCTTATCCCGAACGATGCCCGTAAAGTAAACTTCGTTAAAAGGTTTTTGCGCCTTGTACTCATAGCCTGCCATTATCATCCTTGCCACCCAGAAAAAAATAATCTCCGGTGCAGTTACCAATGTATTAGTAGGGTAGTAGTAGTTTACATCTTTGTTGTCAGGATTGCTATAGCCTTTAAATACTTCAAAAGGCCAAAGCCAGGATGAGAACCAGGTGTCAAGACAATCCTCATCCTGATGAAGTTGAGCATTGTTGATTGAATATTTTATATTGAATATTTCTTTTGCTTTTTCTTCATTATCAGCCACTACAAATCTTCCTTCGTTATCATACCAGGCAGGAATTCGGTGTCCCCACCAAAGTTGTCTTGATATGCACCAGTCTTTTATATTCTCCATCCAGTGGCGATAAAGATTTTTAAATTTCGCCGGGTAGAATTTTATTTCATCATCAGCCACAGCAGATAAGGCCGGCCCGGATATTTTTTTCATATCCACCCACCATTGCAATGATAAGCGAGGCTCTACCACGGCATCCGTTCTTTCACTATATCCAACTTCACTGGTATAATCTTCTGTTTTTAATAAGAATCCTTTTTCTTCCAGTTCTTTTGCAATCTTTTTTCTTGCTTCAAACCGGTCTTCTCCAATGTATATCTGTGCTGCTGCATTCAGTGTGCCATCTTCATTGAATATGTCAACCACTTCCAGGTTATGCTTTTGTCCGAGCTGGTTATCGTTCATGTCATGGGCAGGAGTAACTTTCAATGCACCGGTTCCAAAATCCATCGTTACATAGTCATCAATAATGATTGGAATGCGGCGATTGATCAGCGGAACAAAGGCAAATTTTCCATGGAGGTGTTTATATCGTTCATCATCAGGATGTACACAAATAGCAGTATCACCCATGATTGTTTCCGGACGAACAGTGGCTATAACAATACCCCCATCCCCTGAAGGGGAGGAAGGAACAGGTTGGCCATTATCATCACTTAACTGATACCGCAAATGATATAACTTTTGATTTGTTTCTTTTCTTATTACCTCTTCATCACTCAGTGCTGTTTTTGCTTTCACATCCCAGTTTATCATTCGTTTGCCACGATAGATAAAACCTTTATTGTATAAATCAATAAACACACTGATTACCGATTTATAATAATCCGGGTTCATCGTAAAACTGGTACGTTCCCAATCCAGGCTACAGCCCATCTTTCTTAATTGTTGCAGAATGATGCCGCCGTATTTCTCTTTCCATTCCCAGGCATATTTTAAAAAATCTTCCCGGCTGAGTGATGATTTGGCAATTCCTCTTTCACGCAGCATTTGCACTACTTTGGCTTCAGTTGCAATAGAAGCATGATCGGTACCCGGTACCCAGCAAGCATTTTTCCCCTGCATTCTTGCCCGTCGTACCAATATATCCTGAATGGTATTATTAAGGCAATGGCCCATGTGCAACACACCGGTTACATTGGGAGGAGGAATTACTACGGTGTAAGGCTCACGGTCATCCGGCTCACTATGAAAATAATTTTTATCAAGCCAATGCTGATACCATTTTTCTTCGGCGGTGCTGTGGTCAAAATTTTTCGACAATTCCATACTGCTTCGCTTATTGTTTTATGCTACAACCAGTTAATGAGGTTGCGCAACAGATATAAGGCGGCAAATTTACCGGGTTTTAAGTAGATGGCGAAAAGGGAGGTTGTGAGTTTATTCTGAGGCGGGCATATTTCTCGTTACTTCTTCACAGATGTAGAATTCTCCTTTGTATACTTCCAGAATACCATGATTAATCTCTTCCAATGATGATGTTTTGGTTAGATAGCCCCTCGCACCAAGTTCCACCATTTTAATTGCATATTTGGGTTGGTTGTTTACCGACAAGCCAATGATTTTAATAGAAGGGTTTGTTTCCAGAACTCTTTCTGTAACTGTAAACCCATTTAAGGGAGACATATTAATGTCTACCAGCATTATATCAGGAATCAATTCTCTTGCCTGTTCTATAGCAGACTGTCCATTATCACAATCGGCAATAACCTGGAAACGGGGGTTGTTTTCTAACAGGCTTTTCCAGGCTTTACGGACAATTTTGTGATCATCAACCAGCATGATACGAATCAGTTCTTTATTCATTTTCGGTACATGTTAAGTTAATACTTAGGATTAGGAAATTTCCACCCGGTCATTTTTTTATTGACCGGATTAGGTTTGTCACAAGGCAGACGAACTAAAAACACTATTGCTTTTACCGGAATGACAATGAATTTCTTCCCAAGTTGTCAGCTAACCGGCTGAATTCCAAAGGAAGTAGGTTGAGCAGTAATGATAGGCTTAAAAATCAAATAGTAAAAATACTGAAAATCTAAAGTAGTATTACTATGTGAAAATACCAAGAGTTTTTACGATTATTTTCTAAAATCATCTTTCATTGAATAGGGACAAGATTTGAAACGGAGTATAACGGCTATGCTTTTTAAAATTATATTCGTAAAAAATTGCCCGTAGCGGGGTATTATTATAAACCAAATACAATTGCATGAAAAGAGAATTAACCTCCTGGTACAGCCCTTCCTTAAATAAAGAAATGCCTATTGCCAGTTATGGCGATTATGGTTTTGCCCTTTTGCTGGTACCAACCGCCGCTGCAGACTACTTAGAGTATGAAAGGTTTCAATTGATGGATCATCTTGCACCGTTTATTAATGCGGGAAGAGTGAGGGTGTTTTCAATTGACAGTATCAATAATGATAGCTGGATGAATAACAACATGAATCCCCGTGATAAATCTATCCGTCACCAGCAGTGGAATGACTATGTGTTTAATGAAGTGGTTCCTTATATAAGAAATAGCACCAGTCAGGAAACACCCGTAATCACCTGTGGAGCATCGTTTGGTGCCCTGCATAGCATGAACCTGTTTCTGAAACGTCCGGATATAATTAATGGTGTGATTGCTATGAGCGGGGTTTACGATTTATCAGAATATACCAAAGGACATTTTGATGATGATGCTTATTTTAACAGCCCCTGGCATTATATGAAAAACCTGAATGACCATAACATATTGGAGCAAATCCGAAAAAGCAGCCATATTCATATCCTGACCGGCAGTGGTAACTATGAAGACCCCGGTGCAAGTGGCAGGTTTGCTAAAGTGCTGTACGATAAAGGAATCTGGTACGAATTAGACGTATGGGGACAAGAGTGGCCGCATGACTGGAACACCTGGAGGGCTATGCTGCCGCACTACTTGAGTTCAAAATTTTAAATACCCTCTTTTTGCCGGGACTATTTGTGTAATCTTTTTGATACAGGCATCTTTTTCATAAGAAAACATCTGATATGAAAAAGACGCTTTTTCTTTTGCTGATAATTCCCGGGTCTTTATTTGCTCAATGGGATGATTATGAAGAAAAAATATTTAAGAAACACCAGCCTGATAGTATTGGTATTTCTATAATAGTCCCCGAGCCTAAAGAGTATTACTTTTATAAGAGCTTTAAAATATTGCCGGGAGAAAAGCAATTATTTATTATATCAGAAGACTCATTATATCGAAAAATATTTACAGGTATTGTGGAGGCTGAAATTCCGAGTATTGATTTTTGTGAATTTAATTTACACCTTTTTATTGCCTGTTCCCGTTGCCTCGCAGATGTTGATGAGGGAATTAAAAAGAAATGGGTACGCCATCATGGCAATTGTAAATTTCAAAAAGTCTGGTATTTAATGCCAAAGAAAATATCCCTTGTTAACTCATCCCTTCTTTAAGCAGTGTCATAAATACTGTTCTATCAATCATTTTTGCGCCCATACTTTCCAGATATTCAGTGTAAACCTGGCAGTCCATTAATTCAATACCTTCTTCTTTTAATAGCTGAACATATTTGATAAAAGCAAACCGTGAAGCATTACTGGTTTTGCTGAACATACTTTCACCAAAAAATACTTTGCCCAGTTGGATTCCATATAATCCACCAACCAATTCACCATTCTTCCATACTTCAGCACTATGAGCATAGCCCATTTCATGCAATTTGCAATAAGCTTTTTCCACTTCATTGGTTATCCAGGTGCCTTCCTGTCCGGGTCTTTTGGTTTCCTTGCAATGATGAATGACCTGCGCAAATGCTTTGTTGGTGGTGAATTCAAACTCATTTCTTTTCAATAATGGTTTAATGCTTTTGCTAACTTTCAATTCGCCGGGAAATAAAACAAACCGTGGATCCGGCGACCACCATAAAATTGTATCGCCTTCATACCAGGGGAAAATACCGTTGCGGTAAGCCATCAATAATCTTTCAACAGAAAGGTCGCCACCCATTGCCAGCAGGCCATCAGGTTCTGCTAAATGTACAGGGGGAAAAATTATTTCTTTATCAAGTGCAAAAATGGGCATGAGTGAAAGGGAAGATTAGGCGGCCACTACTTCCACAGTAGCATTGATACCTCTTTCGGTGATGGCATCACATTGAGGTTTCAGATCGTCGTAACTGCCATTCTTTACAGCATATTTTCCCTGGTAATGGATGATATAGGAACATTGTTCAGCCTGCTCATGAGAATGACCGCAAACTTCCATTAATGTATCGATCACCCATTCAAAAGTGTTCACTTCATCATTCCATACAACCAGGTTGCAGGGATCTTCAGTAAGGGTAAGGACATCCATTTTTTCCAGGCTGTCGGTCTGTATATTATTTGACGGGTTGAACATTGCCCGACAAATGTAAAAAAATAATGGCTGATAACAGCAGGCGGAGCAAGTTTTAAATTGTTGTACTTTTAATGCAAATCAATTTTTATGGAAAAAGTAATTGGCCTTGGCGGGCCATTTATAAAGGCGAACGATCCAAAAATGCTTGTAGCCTGGTATGAAAAGCACCTTGGTATCTCATTTAATGGAACAGTATATACCGACTGGCCGTTTGTAAACAAAGACTGAAGTAAAAAGAGCGGCTCTAATGTGCTATCTTTTTTTAAAAATGATTCTGATTACTTTGCTCCCAGTGATAAACAGGTAATGGTGAATTTTATATTAAAGGATTTGTTTGCCTTACTGGCTGTTTTAAAAGAAGAAGGAATAACTATTGTTGGCGAGCCAATGGATGAAGAATACGGAAAATTTGGCTGGATATTAGACCTGGAAGGTAATAAAATTGAATTATGGGAGCCGCCGGTCAGCCAATAAAAAAAACCCGTCTCGTTTGAAACGAGACGGGTTTTGTGGGAGTTGACGGGTTCGAACCGCCGACCCTCTGCTTGTAGGTCGGAGTACCCCACTTCTTTTGTTTACCCCCTGTTTGTGGGTGAGGCTTTAAATGATGCATTTATTTTTACTGTAGGTGTTGCGGCGGCAATGGTACCGGAAGGATTGCCGGAACAAATTTATCAGTCGGGCTGCGGGCAGGTGATGATTTGCAGGAAGGAACAAACCTGATTTTTATCATAATAATAATTGAGGAATGTCAACTGGAAAACAACATTTACGAATTTGTATGGGTCTATTTTACCCGTTGCAGAAAACTCTCTTTAATCATTATAAGGTATGATTATTGTCATTATATAAATAATTAATAATCATCTAATTGCACTTTGAGTAAATCTCTCAAATATGAAAAAAATTTTAGTACCAACCGACTTTTCTTTGAATGCCAACAAAGCCCTCGATTTCGCCGTTCAAATTGCCAAAAAAGCAAATGCAGATATCTACCTGATACATGCCTGTGATTTGATTGATACTATTTTCAAAGACAACCAAGCCATATATCAAGAACATAATCAGGTATTAAGTGATGATGCAAATGAGAATTTATTTTTATTAAAAAACAGTATTGAAAGTGCTGAAAAAATTTTAGTACATCCTAAGTTGTACAAGGGCAAAATAACCGATGCCATTTGGCAGGCTTCCGCAGAGTTTCATGCTGACCTTATTATAATGGGCACCCTTGGTGCTGCGGGGCTTCAGGAAAAAATCCTTGGGAGCATAACGGCCGGTATCATTGGAAAGACAAACATACCGGTGATGGCTGTTCCACTTTTGAGTGAATGGGATACTCCTAAAAAAATATTATTGATGGTAAATAATTCTGAAGAGCAGCCTGACATGGTCAAGTCTGTGTTTGAACTGGCAGAATTGTTTAATGCCACGGTACATGTTGCCATATTTACTGATGTAGATTCTGCAGTAGCTATTGACTACCTAAAAGATAAAAGAGGGGTTGATTCTTATGAAGAAAAACTTAAACTCAAATACAAAAATATCGACATAAAGTCTGTTCATTTAGATGGCCATCGATTTCAGGAAACCATTGAAGAGTACATACTAGAACAGCATATTGATATAGTGGCAATGGTAACTCATAAGCGAACCTTCCTGAAAAGTATATTTAACCGGAGTATGACAAAGAAAATGTCATACCATACCCAAATACCACTGTTGGCAATACCTGCGTAAACGAAAATTGTTATTTAAAAACATAAGCTAAGCCGGTTTTTATCACTCACCATTAAATTGATTATAACATGAAAAAATTTTTGGCCGTTTTTGATGGATACAAAATGTCGAAAAGCACATTGGATTATGCTATACATATGGCAAAAGCTACCAATGCCCACCTTGTAGGTGTTTTCTTAGACGAATTCATTTACCGTACCTACAGTGTAACCCAAATAATAAAAACGTATGAAGACTATGATTCAGTAATAAAAAAACTGGATGCGAAAGACAAAGCAAAAAGAGATAAAGCAGCAATGCTATTTCAAGAAGCCTGTGAAAAAGCCCAAATTTTTTTTTCCATTCACAGGGATAAAAGTATTGCCCTGCAGGAACTAAAGCATGAAAGCATGTTTGCCGACCTTATCATAATAAACGAGTATGAAACGTTTACAAAACATAAAGAACAATTACCAACCCGTTTTATAAAAGATTTGCTGGGTGATGTGCAATGCCCTGTACTGGTAGTGCCCAACGTTTTTAAACAAGTTGATAAAATTGTATTGCTGTATGATGGTGGGCCTTCTGCCCTATATGCGGTTAAAATGTTCAGCTATCTATTTGGCGACCTGCAGGATTTGCCCATTGAGGTATACACAGTTAAAGACCACGATATACTCAGTTTACGACTACCGGATAATAAGTTAATGAGGGAGTTTATAAAAAGGCATTTCCCTAAAGCCACCTTTACAGTTGTTAAAGGCTATGCGGAAAAACAGATTCAGAGTTATTTGCGAAACCATAAAGAAAATGAATTGGTAGTGTTAGGTGCCTACCGCCGAAGCGAACTGAGCCGTTGGTTTAAAACCAGCATGGCGGATATTTTAATGAAAGAATTGGATACTCCTTTGTTTATCGCACACAGCAAGTAGCATGTATCTTAAAAATAAGCTATGTGAATTTTCTGATTTTGACCCAAGTACAACTTGACTTCTATTTAAAAATGACTAAATCTGGAATTAATTTTATTACCATCTAAACAAAAAGCATGACATAGCATGTCCGGTAAGATAGTATTTCACACACATCTTTTAGAATTGCCTGTCATGAGTTCGTACTAAAATTAGTAAATTAAAATTTCAAACTGATAAATTGAAACAGGCGGAAAAAAATATAAACAATAACAGAGACAAGTCATTTTTTAAAAAATTTATCGTCCAGAAAATATGCTGGACAATCCTTGCATTATTCCTGGTAGTTGTTATTAATATCCTGATCAACAAGTATGCAGGAGGATATTTTAACGATATTGCTGAACGGGTATCGCATAATTATACCATCACCGGGGTAGCTTTTTTTCTCAGTGAAATATTAATAGGAATTTTTCCAGCGGAATTGTTTATGATGATTTATCAATCCAAAAGTTTGGATGAATACTTATTAATCGTACTTATTTTAGGCATTATATCTTCTCTATGCGGATTTATTGCTTTTTTAGCGGGCAGGTATTTGAATGCTGCAAAATTTGCAAAGATGGTAGTGCTTCAGAAAAAATTTAAAAAATATGGTGACATGTTCTTAAAATACGGATGGGTAATTATTATACTTGCTGCTACTACCCCGCTGCCTTTTGCTATGATTAGCTTCATTGCAGGATATTTTAAGTTTTCTCCCGCTACATTCTTAAAAATCGTTGTCCCCGTACGGATTGTTAGATTCTTTATTTCAGCATATTTTATAAAGTACAGTATTAATTTGTTATAGTCTTGTAACCAATATTTGAGTTATATGGAATCTATTAAAACCAACAGGTGTAGTACGTTAAGAATAAAAGCGTCTTAGATGAATGGCATAAGGTATGTTATAAACTAATGAGTAATGAAAAAAATTCGTGACAATTTTATACTTCACGCAACAACAATGGAAGAAGCTACTGTATTAATATCATGATTAGCAATTCTATAAAATGGGCTTTAAAGAACCGTATGGTTGTTCTGCTGATAGCGGCGGCAGTAACTGCCTATGGTATTTATTCTGTCAACAACACTAAGGTAGATGCTATACCTGATCTGTCTGAAAACCAGGTTATCATATTTACGGAATGGATGGGCAGAAGCCCAGGTATATACTTCGCAATTTTCACAGTTTCAGCAAAGCGCCTCGGCCATCGTTCGTATTCCCGAACTGGGAGATGAAGAAATCAATGGCAGGATCAGTTTTGTTAACCCTGAGATTGTACCCGAATCAAGGATTAACTTAATACGGGTGTCCATTCCAAACAAAAACAACAGATTAAAGCCAGGCATGCCGGCTTATGTTTACCTAAGTGGCTCAAAGCGTTCCTCTCTTACATTACCTGTTGATGCAGTTATCCGTGATGCTAAGGGAGCAACAGTATGGATACAAACAGGGAAAAATATTTTCAAAAAAAAAATGGTTGAAGTGGGTGCTGTGGAAGACAGCAGAATAGAAATAATAAACGGGTTGCTGCCTGGCGATTTGGTGGTCATTACCGGCGCCTATTTACTCAATAGCGAATATATTTTCAAAAAAGGGGTTAATCCGATGGAAGGAATGAAAATGTAGTATAGTTACAAATCAATTATAGAACTAACGTGTATAAAGAAATGAAAACACTACAACCTCTCCTTTTTTTAATCCCCGTTGTTGCCCTGATATTGGTAGTAGTATTCTATTTCATTATTCTAAAAAAAGCAACCGATAAAACACTTTTTAAACGATTTACTTTTATTACTCTCTTACTTGCCTTTATACTAAATTTTGCATGGGAAATAATACAGGGTCCATTATACATAGGCTTTACTTATAGCATATCTCATATAGCTTTTTGTGGTTTAGCTTCTGTAGCGGATGCTATTATGGTCCTTCTGATCTATTTTGTTTTGACTATCATTTATAAAGACCCTTTATGGATAAAAAATATAAATCTGCAACGCAGTTTAATTCTTATCCTGATTGGTGGTATAGGCGCAATATTAGCGGAGATGAGACATTTATCACTTAGCAATTGGTCTTATGCCCCAGCAATGCCAGTTCTGCCTTTCGTTAATGCAGGTCTTTCTCCTGTTCTACAATTTATGTTGTTACCTGGTTTGATTTTTTATGTATCTTCTATACTTCTTAAAAATAGAAAGTCCCGAACCACAGAGGCACAAAATAACACTAAACTATTTTTTTAAAATTATAACATAAAAAAAATAAGAGTGGCGGTTAAAAAGAATTCAGTTAAGGCAAAGCAGAATGGTTGAGGCAGGTATAGAAACTGGCGAACGGATAGAAATAAAGTCAGGTCTTAAAGCAGAAGATATAGTAGTAATGATGGGGGCTTATTTATTAAACTGTGAATATATTTTTAAGAATGGCGCTAACCCGATGTAAGGAATGAAGATGTAAAAATATTGAGAGTGATTTTGGAAGCTTTTTTGCAAGCCTGATTTACATCTATATCAATACCGTTATGGGGTATTAATACCCCTTTATGAGATAAGGCAGCAGGTATTGGGAAATGTTGCATGACTGAACCGTTTAAACTTGTGTAATACTAACATTTACAGGGCATTTCTGAACAAAAGGATTAATTTTTTTATAATAAAAATCAATAGCTATTTGGAGCATGTTTTGCTTTTAATATCTGTGCAAACTCCACCTTAATAAAATAACAAATAGAACTAAAAAAAGTAAGACGGATTAGGAGGGGTAATGTTTTTAATTAATTATTTAAAACTTAAAAAATGTCAAACAAAACAGATGTAAAAGAAACTTTGAAAATGGAAAAAGCAAAACTCCATGACGAAATTTCGTCCACAAAAAAAAGTTTCACTGATTACAAAATTGAAAGAAAAGCTAACTGGAAGGAATTTAAAAGCAAGATGAATGATGATGTAAGTAAAATAGAAAAATCAATACATAAATTAACCACTAATAATAAAAAATAAGCAAATGAAAATACTTTTAGCTACCGATGGCTCTGCACATAGCAAGGCAATGGTTAAGAAATTTGCAGGCAGAACCTTTGCACCCAACACTAAAGTGCGGATTATTTCTGCTTATGAAAGGTCTTATATAAATTATACTTCTCCAATGGGGGTATTGAATGAATATTATGTTGAAGCCGACAAGCAGTTACTAAAATCTGCAGAGGCGGCAACCGAAAATGCAGCCTCTGTTTTACGTAAAATAAATCCAAAGCTTTCTGTTTCTACTGCTATCACAGAAGGTTCTCCAAAGAGTGTTATTCTGAAGGAAGCCGAAAAATTTGGCGCCAATTTAATTGTTGTTGGTTCACATGGCCACGGAGCTGTCGCAGGCTTTTTGCTCGGTTCGGTATCCCAGGCGGTGGCGCTACATGCAAAATGTTCGGTGGAAATTGTACGGAATGAAAAAGCAAAAAAATAAATTCTAATTATCACTAAAAACAAAACAATGAAAAAGAATCAAAATGAATTATTGCTTCATAGCTTAAAGCAAGGCTCACAAGAAAATATGAGTTCAGGAACTTATACCTGCTCCATGCACCCGGAAGTAAAATCAGACAAACCCGGCAAATGTCCCAAGTGCGGAATGGAATTAGTAAAGACAAATTAATTAAACCCGTAATAAGCGAAACTAAAGAAAGGGCTATTGCTGAATTGAAGAAAAAATTAAGAAGAAGGGAAATTCTTTATTAACAATTAAAATACAAATTATGGGAAAATCAATCTCACATACCTACCATATCGGTGGTATGAGTTGCGGAGGCTGTGTTTCAACAGTTAAACAGAAATTATCCGGTGTGCCTGGTGTAACATCTGTAACAGTTGACCTGGGAAAGAAGGAAGCGGAAATTACTTCATCGGAGGAGATTAAAACAGATACACTCCGAAGTGCTTTCAATAATACCCATTATACTATTTCAGAACTCAGCGCTTAAATCATTATTGTGATGTAATAAATTAAATCAATTAATTATTACCTAACAATTAAAAAAGCAAAAATTATGTACATGTAGGACGGTTATCATTTATAGGAATTGTATATGAGTTGGTGGTTTTTTATACTTGTCATTATTATATTAATAGTTGGTGGAATACCTGGTCCGGAAAGAGAAAATAAAAAATATCATTTTAAAAAAACAGTATGACTATTCAATTAAACACAGATAAAAATATAAGCGTACATGAAGCATTTGGCACCAAGTTAAATGACTTACTATCAAAAGAGTTAAGCAGGTTTAGTGAACATATAACACGTTTGGAAGTTCATCTATCGGATGAGAACGGTTCAAAAGAAGGACTCAATGACAAAAAATGTTTGCTTGAAGCCCGTCTTGAAGGAAGACAACCGATTGCTGTTAGCGGATTGGCAAATACTTATGAGCTTGCCGTTAACAGTGCAATTGATAAGTTAAAGGCTTCTCTTGATACAATACTTGGACGGATAAGGTTTCATCAACGGGGTTAAATAATTTAATCGTTGTAATAAACGTATTTACCAATTATAAAATAATCAAAATATTTAAAATGAATTGGAGTAAAAAAACTTCTGAAAATGAAAATGAAGCGCTGCCTAAATTTCCTGTGTATATCTCCCTGCTTGCCGCAACTAGTGATAGTAAACTGGATGAAGCAGAAAAAAAATCAGCGATCAGATTTTCTCACATAAAGACATATTCCTGTGATCCTCTGCTTACTTCTTTTTACGAAGAGGCTGATAAAGCCTTTGAAAAGAATATGCTACAGCTTGATAGGTATTTGCCAGCAAAAAATGAAGAAAGATCTGCTGTTATCAAAAATGAATTATTGGATCCCGAAAAATTGTATTGAAATTGGGAAAGAAATATACCACGGTAATGCATCGCAGCATGAAGTCATTTAAAGAACATGTTTCAAAAGCACATCATAATGTGTTTGTTGATTTTATTTTTCCTGTACCTATAAAATGGCTAACCTATTAGTTTAAAATGTTTAAAAATGAAAATAAATTATCAAATACAAGGCATGAGTTGCGGAGGTTGTGTTAATAAAGTAATGGGTGCATTACTTGAAATTCCTGAAGTTGAAGATGCTGATGTTCAGTTGAACCTACAAAGTGTATTACTTACCATGCCTGACCCGGTTGCCGTGGAGGTATTACAGGCGCAACTTGGTAAAGTTGGTAATTATTCCAAAACGAAATTATTTCAATCGCATAATGGACAAAGGGAAAAGAAAGAGCCCAATAAAACCATGCACTTAAGTAAAAAAGAACTGAAGAATATTAATGTAGATATGGGGATAGCTCCTTTAGTATATATTTATTAATAACTAAAATAAAAAAAATGAAAAAAGAAAAAGAAATGCTCCCAGTAGCTAAAGGCAAAAAAACAGGTCCGGGAAGTGACCCTGTAAATAAATTTAAAAAAGGTAAACCTACAACTGCAGCAGCCATTGACAATATTATAACAGGTGCAGTAAAAAAAGTAAAGCCCAGTTCAGGCAAGGGATTTGCCAATGAAGGAACTGTACCCTTTTATGGTGAAGAAAGTTGATCAACATGTTTGATTTCAAAAATCTATGAATTTTAAATCCGTGGATAAAACCAGGTAGGAAGGAATATTATGGAACATTATCAGAAACTATCAATGGTTTTAAAAGGGAAGGTTATACACTGGACTTTAATATCCGTGAAGAATATCTGGTATATCATCAGGCAGACATGATATTATTACCCGATGATTTTGAAATTGATAAAGTTTATCGTTTTGAGGGGGAATCAAATCCTGACGATCAGTAAATATTATATGCCATATCCTCACCAAAGTTTGGCACAAAAGGACTGTTTGTAAATGATTATGGAATTTCTTCAGATGAAATATCCAATACATTAATTGAAAAATTAAAAACACATCAATAAAAAATAGAATAATGAAAAATAAATCGAACGAAGCCACCCCCTTACGGCCTGAGGGTGAACGGATGTTGAATGCGAGGTTAGTTGAAATAGACCTGAATAAATTTATTGCTGAACTAAAACAGGAAACTACCTGGGCAGACAGTGATCATAATTCCATCACCGTATTCAAATCCGACACTACGACCATAGTATTGATCGGGATGCATAAAAATGCAGAATTAAAAGAACATAAGGCCATTGGAAATATTACTGTGCAGATACTGGATGGTGAAATAAACTTCTTTGCTGAACAACAAACACTTTCACTGGTAAAAGGACAAATGATCACTTTAGAGGCAAATATTTCACACAGTGTGACTGCATTGAAAGAAAGTTTTTTTCTGCTCACCCTGGTAAAAAAATAATTATTATAGATCACTCCAAAATGGATCGCAGTAAAATTGTATTTTTTCAAAAGAGACGGAAAGAATAAAATAAGTAAAAAATGCAAAATCTCTGGCTTTCAATTTTACCACCTGTTATTACTATTGCAATTGCAATTTGGACTAAGAAAATTATTCCATCTCTTCTAATCGGTTTGTTGGCAGGATGCTATTTTCTTAACCCAACTCTTATAGGTGGTTTTGAAACAACGGTTGACGAAATTGTAAACACATTAACCGATAGCGGAAGCCTTCAGGTGCTTTTGTTTTTGTATTTGTTTAGTGGTTTAATTTTCCTGATAAGAAAATCAGGTGGTATAAAAGCATTTTCAGATATAGCTGACAAGCATGTAAAAAGTGAAAGAGGAGTGTTCTTTTTGCTGTGGGCTTTGATACCCGTTACTTTTATTGATTGTGGTTTCAGGATAGTTGGTGCTGGTTCCATCACCGGATCGCTTGCAGAAAAGAATAAGATAGCGAAAGAGAGGTTTGCTTTTATGCTTAACAATACTGCAAGTCCGGTAGTAGAACTTATTCCTATAGCCACAACTTATGTAGGATTTAATATTGCGAATATCAGTATCGGTTTAAAAGCAGCCGGAAACCCGGAGGACACCTCAGCTTATGCTATCTGGCTTAAAGCCATTCCTTTAGAGTTTTTCAGCATCGTAATAATCATTATTACTTTTTTATCCATCTTCTATCAATTCAAAAAACCTCTAAATGCTAAGGCAAAACCATCTGCTGAAAAAGAGATGAAAGGAATGAAGATGAACATGGAAGAAGAGAAACCATTAATAAAGCCAAGGGTGATTAATCTTATTCTTCCACTGGTAAGTATTATCTCATTGAGTGTATTTCTCTTTTGGTTTTTTGGAAAAGATAAACCGGGCAACAATACTTTTATTGAAGCCATGTCAAACACTGACCCTAACAGAGCCATGCTTGTCGCATTGTTTATCACTATCGCTATATCTGCTGTCTTTTATTTTTTTCAAAAATATAATCTAAAAGAAATGACATCAGATATTATATCCGGAGGAAATGAAATAATGACCACTTTAGTAATTCTCACTTTAGCGTGGCCTTTGGCATCTGTTTCACAAGCATTGGGTTTGAATGATTTCATACAGCTAAACTTAGGCACTTCTATGCCTGCATGGAGTGTAGCCGTTTCACTTTTCATAGTATCTTCTGCCGTAACTTACTTTATTGGTTCGGGTTGGGGAGCAGCTTCTTTACTCATGCCTGGTGCAATTTCCCTTGCAGTAGTATCCGGAGCCGGCATTCCACTTTGTGTAGCGGCAATAATTACAGGAGGCACATTCGGAGATGTTACTTCACCGGTTGCAGGAATGACGAATATGTCATCAAATATTGCTCATGCAGATCATGCAAAATATTTAAAATATGCAAGCTCTTATAATTTCATTGCAGCAGGTATTGCAGCTATATTATTTTTGATAGTAGGCGTAATTAATTAGAGAAAATGGATAATTATTAACAATCAAACCAAAATAGCAAGATGCAAAATAAAAAAATAATTATTCAGGTAATACGGATGAGATTGCATCATGCTGAAACTATATAAAATACAAGAAACAAATTTGTAAATATGAACATTCTTACAAATAATTTAATCATAAAAACAAATTGGTATGTTCTTACGGGCGGACCGGGTTCGGGTAAAACCACAACAGTTAACCTGCTGAGTGAAAGAGGATATAAAACAACTATTGAACATGCCCGTCATTACCTCGATTCGCAGCGAACTTTTGGCAAAACTGTTGAGGAGATCAGAAAACATCAGGCAGAATTTCAATTGGGTGTACTGGATATGCAAATTGAGGAGGAAAAATTGCTTTCTCCTGATGATGTTGTTTTTCTCGACAGGGCGATCCCTGATGCGCTGGCATATTATCGTTTCCTTAATCTTCCACAAGATGAAAAACTTTTGGAAGCATTGAGTACAATTTATTACAAGAAAATATTTATTCTGGATTGTCTTCCATTGGTGCAGGATTATGCCCGTACAGAAGATGAGATAGCACAAAAAAAGATACATGCGATACTTACTGAGGTTTACGAAAGTTTACCTTTTCCGGTGATTCATGTTCCCATACTTCCATCGGAAGAACGTGTTGATTTCATTTTAAAAAATCTTTAGAACAGTTATACAAATGAAAACTTTGTCAAAAAATATTATCATTCATTCCACTGCTGAAAAGGTTTTTGTTTATATGTGCAACATTGCAAACACCGGAATGCACATGACTAAAAGTTCAAAGCCAATGATGGGAAGTAAATTGGAATTAAAACAACTTTCTGAAAATGCAACCGGGCTCTATTCAAAGTTCCGGTTGCCTGGAAAAATGATGGGTTTTACAATAGACATTACGGTAGTTGTAGCCAAATGGGTATTGTTGCTTTTACAATTCCATGGTTTATTACCTTAATTCTTTACTTGTTTCACATATAGCATATAAATATAAAATTAGGTTTATGCCAACATCTCAAGAATCCATTACTACCTCAACTTACCGGTTAAACGGAATGGATGTAAAAATTTATACTATTACAAAGGGCTTAATTTCAATAAATAATAACTTTTTAGAAAAAAAATATTTTTTAAACTTTACTATTATGCAGGGTCTTAACAAAATGATAATGCCTGCATGTACAACAACTTTTTTTTTATAAGTTGTGTGGATGTATCGAAATCTTAAATAAAAAAAGTGACTATATCATATTTTTGGCAATTGTTGGCAGGACTTGGAATGTTTCTATACGGAATGTTTCATTTGGAAGATGCCATGAAACAACTCGATGGCAGAGGGTTTAAGTTATTCCTTAAAAAACATACTAAGAAGAAATTTAGTGCAATTTTTAGCGGAACTATTGTTACCGGTATTTTACAAAGCAGTTCAATAGTTAACCTGATGGTATTGTCTTTTGTGGGAGCAGGAATGCTATCCATGCGCAATGCACTTGGGGTTGCACTGGGAGCAAATATCGGTGGAACATTTAATAGTTGGCTGGTAGCCTTGTTGGGATTTAAAGTGGACATTGGAAAATTTACCTTACCAATTATCGGTATTGCAGGAATAGGATTAATTGTCTTTAAAAATAAAAAAAGACTTTACCAGGTTTCTAAATTTTGTATGGGTTTCGGGCTTTTATTTTTAGGTCTGGATTTTATGAAAGAGAGCATGGAGTCCACCATAAAGCAATTCGATTTTACTCCTTATCTGAATTATAACCTCCTTGTTTTTGTATTAATAGGCTTTGTAATTACTGCCCTAATACAAACAAGTGCAGCAACAGTTGTTATTGTCCTGAGTGCACTTTATGCAAAAATTATTCCCATCGAAACCGCTGTGGCTGTTGTGCTGGGTGCCGAACTGGGTACAACCATAAAAATACTATTAGGTTCAATTGGAGGAATTGCAGCAAAAAAAAGGGTAGCAGTCGGCAATATCATTTTTAATTTGGTCAGCTCTTTATTTGGTTTTGTTTTATTAGTGCCTATTGTAAATTTTTTAAGAGATTTCATAGGAATACATGACCCCATTATCATCCTGGTTGCTTTTCAAACCCTGATTAATCTTACGGGAGCTATTTTATTTTATTATCTCCTTAATTACTTAGCTGATTTTCTTGAAAAGCGTTTTGCGGATGATGAAAAAATAGCCACCTTTTTTCTTCAAAATACAAGCCCTGAAATTTCAGCTACCGCAATAGAAATGATGGAGAAGGAAGTTGGATTGTTTATCTACCGGGTAATTCAATTGAATATGGAAGTATTCCAGCTTAAAACGGAAGACAATAGCGAAAATGATTTTAAAAAATATACTAAAAAAAAGAATCTTTTTCCCGGTACCCTGGAGTATAACCAAAAGTATAATCTGATAAAACAAGCCGAAGGAGAAATTTTATCCTTCTATTCAAAAATGGGTGAGCAGGAAATGAATAAGGAAAACAGTATTCGCTTAAATCAATTGATGGCAGCCGTTAGAAGTGCAATGTATGCTGCTAAAGGAATGAAAGATATAAATCATGACAGAATAGAGTTTAGTAATTCTGCTAATGACCTGAAGTATGAAATCTACAAAGTATTTCGCTCAAAACTGGGGGATTTTTATAAAGATTTGAATCAAGTATTTCTTTCTGATAATACATCTTTATGTTTCGAAAAACTTGAAAAACTATTAGCCGGGATTAATGCTGATTTCCAGGAGAGAATGAATAGTTCTTATAGAAATGCCGGAAAAGAAATATTGAACGAGGTCGAGATATCTACCTTATTTAATGTGAATCGGGAATTGTATTCTTCCAGCAAAGCAATTATTTTTTCATTGAAGGATTATCTACTGGACACAGCAAGTGCTGAAAAATTCGAAAATATTCCTAATTCTATTTTAAAATAAATTCCACTAACTGTTTTAGTATTATTCTAAAAAAATATTTTTTCTAATGTCCGAAAATAATTTTAACATACATGGTATAAGCGGTGAGCAGATGTTTGTTGGTGATGCACACGATATAGCTGTAGCCCTTAACTGAAATCTTTTTATAACTAAAAAATAAAAAACATGAAAACAGAAAAAAACATCCTCGTACTTACCGACTTTTCACAAAATGCCAGATCAGCAGAAGAGTATGCTTTACAACTGGCCATAAAAGTTCATGGAAATTTGATATTGTATAACGCTTACCCTACGCCAGCTCACATGCGAATTAGTGGTAATGTTGTTTGGCCTCATGATACTCCTATATCTTTAGAATTGCAAAGTATCAGTAATCTTGAAGCACGGGCAGGCGAACTCAGAAATGAGCTTAATTTAATCAAATCCGATAGTTACAAACCAACTATCAGTCATTTGGGCGATGCAGGAACCTTAGCACACAAATTGAACGATGTCGCCAGTAAAAATAATATCTGGCTGGTTATTATGGGAACAAAAGGGGAAGGATTTGCTAACACCCTGATATTTGGAAGTAATGTGTTTAAAGTATTAAAAAATATTAATCATCCTGTGTTAATCATTCCTCAAAACGCCGACTTAAAAGAATTACGCAAAATTGCCTATGCAACAGACTTGAGAAGTCCTGACTTACTTATTATTGAATGGTTAAATGAACTCTCTGAAATGCTGCAGGCTGAATTATTAGTTACACATATTTCATCTGATACACTTTCTAACCAGGAAAATGACCTTTCTGAAAAATTAACGGAGGGGATACATCAGGATAAGATTTCAAAAATACACATTAGATCATTTCAGGGACAAAATATAAAGGATTCTCTTCATGAAATTACAGAACAAATGAATATAGATATACTGGCAATGATGCATAGAAAATACGGATTTTTTGATGGCTTGTTTCATGCCAGCACCTCCCACAAAATGGTTAAACATACTAAAATACCTATATTGATTTTTCCGGATG
>Ga0105044_10003238_pt1 | contig 22305 bp, 16 predicted proteins | sample MAT01_FD_78092 | JGI IMG/M metagenome (GOLD analysis project Ga0105044, IMG submission 78092) | Freshwater microbial communities from Lake Fryxell liftoff mats and glacier meltwater in Antarctica - MAT-01 | ecosystem: Environmental > Aquatic > Freshwater > Ice > Liftoff microbial mat | place...
GAACGGGTGCGGGTGGATATCGGATGGAGAAACAGACGCGGGGCCGGACATGTTGTCCGGCCCCGCGGGGAAAGCTATCCACCGCCGACCTGGCGGTGGATCCGTGCAACTACGGACGCTGTGATGCGGGTTGCTTCGACGATCCGATCATCGCGAACAGTGCACTCTGCGTCGAACCGCGGCGCAGCATTTCGATGGCTTTCTGCATCTGCGGATCTTCGCCGAACTGGCGCTTGGCGACGGTCGAGTCGCCGTAGACTGCACGTGCGACGCGAGTACCGATCAGGCGATCGAAATACCCTGGTGCGGCGAAGTACGTCGCCGAGTCCACGGGCACCTTGGCGGCCACGATGCGACGGTAGTACTCCTCACGCCACGCCGGCGTGACGACGAAGCCGGTTGACTTCACCTGCGGACGCAGCTCTTCGGCGAACTGCGACAGCGTGCTGAAGGCCTCCTGCCCCTTTGGCGCCAGCTGACGTGCCGCCTTCTGCTCCAACGTCGTGAGAGTGTCGGGGCGCACCATGATGTCCGGCGCGATACCGCCGCCGCCGTAGATCACGCGACCGGCGTCGCTGCGGAAGGCGGGGCGGGCTTTGTGCGCGCTGTCCGTCTCCATCGAGTCGGGGGCCTCTTCTTCGACGAAGCGACCATTCACGAACTTGCGTGGGCGCTGGATCGATCGACCACTGGGTGTGAACCACTTGGCGGTCGTCATCTTCATCGCGTATCCACCATCGAGACGAAAGAGCGACTGCACCAGGCCCTTGCCGTAGCTGGTGGTACCGACGATGAGGGCGCGGTCGTGATCCTGAAGGGCGCCTGCGACGATCTCCGAGGCCGATGCCGAGCCGTCGTCAACGAGGACGACCAGCGGCATGGTGGGTACCATCGGGTCTTCCTGTGCGATGAACTGCTGATTCATCTCGGCCCGGCCGCGGTACGTGAGAATCTCCTTCCCCTTGGGCAGGAAGAGATTGCTCATCACGAAGGCTTCGTCCAGAATGCCGCCCGGATTCCCCCGCAGATCAAGGATCAACGACTTCATGCCTTCGCGTTGGAGCTGCTGAATGCCTCGGATGGTTTCTGCCGAAGACGTTTCGTTGAAGCCCTGTACCGGGATGTAGCCAATGCCACCCTCGAGCATGGTGACGAAGGGGACGGCAGGGATGTGAATCGTGGCGCGCGTGAACGTCGCGCTGATCATCTCCGGAACGCCCGGGCGCACGAATCGGACGCGAACCCTGGTCCCCGGCTCGCCTTTCAACTTCGCTGAGACGGAGTCCACGATCCAACCGCGGGTGCTGACGGAGTCGATGACCGCAATGCGATCACCTTCGTTGACGTTGGCCGCTGCCGCCGGACTGTTCGGGAACACCTTCACCACGGTGATGTTGCCCTTGATGTCTTCGATCTGCATGCCGACGCCCGCATAGCGGCCGTTGGTGCCCTGGGTGAAGGCTGCGAACTCCTTGGGCGTGTAGAGAACGGTGTACGGATCGTTGAGCTGAGCGATCAGCCCGCGCGCGGCCTTCTCGTAGAGCGCGGTGGCGTCGACCGTGTCGACGAATCGCTCGGAGACGCGGCGCAGCACCTGATCAAACAGCATGGCCCCGTCCCGCGCCTCGCGATTCTGCCAGACGAAGCCGCCGGCGACGAGAGGGACAGCGACGAGGAGGGCGCCGACAACGGCAGTGCGCATACGCGACATGAAAACCTTCCAGCGGGAAAAGGACGGACTTCGGAATCTTCCGTACGGCTACTGTACCGGAACGCGTCGGGCAAGTTCCCGGATCCAGCAGTGCGACAAACGTGCTACGCGCGTCGGTGGTGTTTCGTCACGTCCAGCGATACTCCATGAACCAGGAGCGCCCGTCCTGTGATTCCTCGGCGCTGTCCACGATGCCGGCTGCGACCAGCATTTCGCTGGCCGGCTTCACCACGCGAAGGATGTGGCTCGGGTATCGCTGGGTGAGAGGGAGCAAGTCAGCGAGGGTGTCGAGCGAGACGCGCCACAGTCCATCGGCGCCCGCCGCAAGCTGCACCGCGAGCAGCCGATAAATGCGTCTGGCGACCGGCGACAGCAGCGATGCGTAGCTGCCCAGCCGAAGCGACGTGACGTGACCGGCTTCGAGGTTGCTCCGCACCTGCGGTGCGAGTGTCACGCGTGCGACGCCCGGTTCGGCCGCCGTGACACTCGGAAAGAGGGAGAGCTGATCCCGGTCGGCGGCGCGCCTTCGATCCACTGTGGCGGCGCTGAGGAGCGTGAAGGCGCCCTCCAGCGGACGATTGTTCGCAGCGTCCCAGTAGCCTCCGGCGCTTTCGAGCGTGGTGCGCTCGAGTCGTGCCAGCGCTCCGCGGAGCTGCTCGTAGGTCCGACCGTCGACTCGACGTCCCATGGCGCGCAGAAACGCATGCAGCGTGAAGGTCATGACACCGTCGGGGGGTCGCTGTGCATCCTGATAGCGGTACAGCAGTTCGATGTACACATCCTGATCGAACGTGCCTGGGAGGCGATCGCCTGGTGCGGGGAGCACGCGCCACCTGCCGCCGCCTGGCGCGGCGAAGGAGATCGCGCCCTCTTCGTTCGAATCACTGAGCCGGAAGAATGGGAGCGCCTCGAGTGCCCGGTCGAGAAATACCAGCCGACTGGCGGCGCGTCGTTTGGCGCTGCCGCTGCCGCTGCCCGCCGCGTCGCCGCTCCGCGAGGCGGCGGCCGCATTGAGCGGCCCCGTCGCGGATGACAGGTGCTCGGCTGGCGTCAGCATCTCAACTCCGGATGTCCGAGCGTCCTAACGCTGCACGGATGGCGTCGCGCATTCCGACCACCGCGTCGTCCCGGGCCGCCGGTGTATCGGTCCGCACGTGCAACTCGATACCGTCTGCCACCGGAATTCGTCGCCAGTCGGCGGGCGGCTGGGTGTCTTCCTTCTGCACCGTGAGGTCGGCGCTGTGCGAGAGTGCCGGCGCGAGCGCAGTCGCGACGCGGCGCTCGAGCTGCTCACCGCTGACACCGGCGAGCTCCTTCTTGATGACTTCGAGCGTCTGACCCTCGCGCTGGCGGATCTTGATCGCGAGCAGCTGGAGCAGGTGTCGATAGCCGTAGGTGGCGGTTGTGCCAGCGCCTTCTGGTCGATCGAGCAGGCGTTGTGCGACGTAAAACCGAATCGCCCGAGCGCTCGGCGCCGCTCTCGCCGAAGTGTTGGTCGGGCGAAAACCGGCTGCATCAACGAGGCTCGTGGCGTGCGCCGCAAGTCCGCGGGCATTCCATGGAGCGTGACGACTATGGGCGCGGAGGAGAACGACCGGAGATTCGGCCATGCGTGTGTCGTGAGGCGAAACGCGCGCGCGGACTCACGTCAGCGCAGAATTGAACGCCGTAAGAACGTCCGAACACTGCGCCACTGTCAAGTCTGTGCCGTGATGCTGTCGATGCCTTCGACTTCACGGCGGCACCCCGAAACGCCCGCCGTACCGAATGGGAGACGCACTCAGGTCCATGTCCTACGGTGCGTCGCCTTCAGCGGGGAGCAGCGCCGAGGACACGCCGTACTGGTGTGCCAGCCGCGCGATGACCGCCAGATCGACCGGCTTTTCCAGAAAGTGCGCCGCGCTCAGGCGGTCGGAGGCGTGCCGATTGTCGTCGTCGGGATAAGCCGTGAGCACGATCACCGGTGTGTGCTGGTGAACCAACCCCGCCGCCGCCAGCACCTGCAGCCCGCCGTCACGGTTTCCGCCGAGGCGGAGGTCGGTGATGATCAGATCCATCGGGAGCTGGCCGAACAGCGCTGTTTTCGCATCAGCGAGTGTCGCCGCGGCGATGACAGCCACGTCGTTCGACGCGAAGAGGTCCGCGAGCGACTCGCGAATGGATATCTCGTCTTCGACGATGAGAACGCGTTTGGTCATGCTTTGGCTCGGCGGGAGCGGTGTGTGGAGCGGTGTGTGGAGCGGCGTCGCGGCAGCGGCGGCGAGTCTGACGATCTTCCCGTTCCGAACGGTCCGCCGCCGCCGAAGGTGCCAAATGGAACGACGCGCCAGTGGCGGCGGCCGTCGTGTGCGGGCTGACTCGCGCCGCCCATCGTCGTGGCTCACGACATTGCGCCCGGCGGCAGGATGATCGTCACCGCCGTTCCCGTTTCCGCCTGGCTCTCGATTCCGATGGTCCCACCGTGTTCCTCGACGATCCGCTGGCAGAGCGCGAGTCCGATACCCGTTCCTCCACTCTTCATCGAATAGAAGATCTCGAATACGCGGGGCAGCGATTCCGGGGGGATTGCCGCGCCTGCGTTGTGCAATCGGCACCGCCAGGCGCCGTTCTGCATTGCGCTGCTGTGGAGGGTGATCGCAGAGCCGCGCGGTGCAGCATCGATGGCGTTGACCAGCAGGTTGAGGACGACCTGTCCGAGTTGCGCCGGGTCAAAGGGCACGCGCAGCGCTGGTGTGTGACGGATTCGACTGAAGGCGGTTCCACTGTCATCCATGCGCGCACGATTCGCGTCGATCACATCATCCCACACCGTGTCCGGGTCGCCCTCGGTGAGGCGGAGCGGCTGCGGTTTTCCATAGACGAGCAGCGAGGACAACATGTTGTTGAGTCGTTCCACTTCTCGGAGCATTCGACTCACGTTCCGCTCGACTGCCGGATCGTCCTTGCTGCGAATGCGCAGCAACTGTGCGGCGGATGAGATACCGAACAGCGGATTGCGCAGCTCGTGCGCCACGCCGGCAGCGACTTCACCGATCGCCTCCAGCCGACGCTTCTGCTCGACGCGTCGCACCAGAAAGGCGCGATCGATAGCGGCGGCCGTCTGGGCAGCGATGGCGCTCAACACGCGCTGCGTCTCGGCCAGTTCATAGGTCGCTTCAAAGAGGCTGAGGCGCACAGTGATGGCACCCAGCACCCCTTCTTCGCTGATGATCGGCGCTGTGACTTCACGTCCAGCGGGGGCCGACCGGTGCACGATCGCGGTGCCGGACGCGAGGGCCTCCAGCCAATCGGCGCGCATACGTGCCGCCACCCGCTCCGTGGGTTCGGTAAAACCCTCTGCCTCAACGCTTGTGAGGGCGAGGGTGTCGTCATCGGCGACCGCGATGATGTAGGCATCGCATCTCACGGCGCGCTGCAGCTGGTGCCCAACCTCGCGATATACCCGGGCCAGATCGATGGAGCTGGCGAGCGCCAATCCGGTCGAGATCAGCGCCTCACGCGCCCGGTGCGACTCAGTGACATCCGACAGGGTCGCGACGAAGCCACTGTGCACGTCGTGTGTCACGCGGCGGGTGACCTGTACCAGCATCACGCGTTCCTCGTCGCCGGCGGGCAGCGCAAACTCCCAGCGCACCAGGGTCGTGGCGCTATCGCTGCGAAGCGCGACGAACGCCCGGGTGCACTGCGCGTCGTCGGTCGGGGCGCCAAGGACGAGGTGCAACGGCCGCCCGAGCGCCGAGGTTGGGGTGTGAGTGGCGGCCGGCTGATTCTGGTGGACGACGACCCCGTCGAGATCCGTCGCGAAGATCATCAGCGGTACGGCGTCGAGAATCTCCTGGTCGCGTGCAGACATGCATCAAAGATAGACCGGCGGAACGGCGTGACCCCCATTCCGCCGGTCGGCTGACACAAACGCGTCCGTCCCGCGCAACGCGGCGGCGGCTGACGCCGACGTCGGCGAGGCCACCGCATTGCGATCAGCGTCCCTTTTTCTTCGCCGGCCTGGACTTCGACGGTGCCGCTTTCTTCTTCACGACGCCCTTCTTCGCTGGTGCGACCCGGCGTGCCGGCTTGGTCTTTACCGGTGCCGCGCTCTTCTTCGCTGCGCCCTTCTTCGGTGGTACGCTCTTCCTTGCCGCTGCCGCCTTCGTGGCGCCGGCCTTCTTTGGTGCGGTTTTCGCCGGCGCCGCTTTTTTCGGCGCCGCTTTTTTCGATATCGTCTTCACCGGCGCGGCCCTTTTTGGTGCCGCTTTCACCGGCGCGGCCCTTTTCGGTGCCGCTTTCACCGGCGTCGACTTCTTCGGTACCACCTTTGCGGCGGCCTTTCCTGTCACGCCTGGCTGAGCCTTTGTAGATGCGCTGGTCTTTGGCTTTGCGGCCGATTCTACCGGCGCTGCGCCCTTCTTAGCGGGTGCGGACTGCTTGGCGCGCGTCGGAGCACTCTTTTCCGACGCCGCCTTGCTGGCAGACGATGTGGTTGGGGCTGCCGCCTTTTTAGCTGGCGGCGCGTGCACCGTTGCGCCGCTGCCACCCTTTACGTGTTCGGCCTTGGTCGTCTGAGACGTCGGCTTTGAACTGACCGTCGCCGCGGGTGCTGCCTTTGCGGGTCCTGCCTTTGCGGGAGCTGCCTTTGCGGGAGCTGCCTTTGCGGGAGCTGCCTTTGAGGGAGCTGCCTTTGCGGGTGCTGCCTTTGCGGGTGCTGCCTTTGCGAGTGCTGCCTTTGCGAGTGCTGCCTTTGCAGGTGGTGCATTTGGTGCAGCGGCCTTCGGAGCGGCGGCAGCCTTTGGAGTCGGGACGGCTTTCACCGGCACCGGTGTGGGTGTCGGTGCAACCGCCACCTTCGGCGCTGGCACTGGCTTCGGAGGCTTCGGAATCTTCAGCGCCGTCGAGGCGCGCACCGGTGCGATCTGCTCCACGGCAGGCAACTGCCTGGCTTTTGGCGTCGGCGGATCGTCACCCATATCGTCGTCGCTACCGCCGTCGTCGTCCAACCCGAGATCCTCCTCGTCAGATGGCTCCGCGTCGTCGGTACCAAGCTCGGCATCAACCTCCTCTTCGATGACCTCGCCGGTATCCTCCTCCTCGTCTTCATCCTTCGCGGCGTCATCGGGATCGTCAAACAGCGACGGCCGCTTGCGCTTCGCCGTCGGAGTGAAGCCCTCCTCATCCTCGTCTTCCTCCTCCTCCTCCTCTTCGTACATGGGGTCGGAGTCGTAATAATCGTCCTCATCATCATCTCGGCCACGGAGCCGGAATGAAACATCATCGTATTCGCCGAAACTCGGCATACCTGCCTCCAACGCAGTTTTAGTCCAGCAAAATTTGGGGACGGGCAACACCTGTGCACGCACGGGCGACGTAGCCGGAATAACAGCGCCGCCATTGAACGTCAAGCAGTGGCCGCGCAAAATGGTGCGGAGTGGATCGAAAACGAAGGGCTCACGGGCAAAATCCAAACATCTCAGTGCGGTCACCAGTCGCCGGCATCGACCGAATTGGTGCGCCCCGAACTTCTCGGAGCGCTGATCAATCCCCGGCGCCTGGGCTGGGAAGGACCGCTGGGACGGGGGCAAAAAAGCGGTGCTTCAGCGCCGCAATCCCTTCATCCAGCAGCGAGTACACCGATGGCACGACAAAGAGCGTGAGCAAGGTACTGGTAATCAAGCCGCCGATCACGGCGCGTCCCATCGGTGCCCGCTGTTCCGCGCCGGCTCCCAGTGCGAACGCCAGCGGAACCATCCCGGCGATCATCGCGACCGTCGTCATGATGATCGGCCGCAGCCGGATCCTCGCGGCCGCCAGCAGAGCGGTGTGGGTGTCGTCACCCTGCTCGCGCCGGTGATTGGCAAAATCCACCAGCAGAATCCCGTTCTTGGTGACGAGGCCGAGGAGCATGATGATCCCGATCATCGTCATCACGTTCAGGTTCCCCTTCGTGGCCAGGAGCGCCAGGGCGACGCCGATGAAGCTGAGCGGGAGTGAGAGCATGATGGCCAGCGGCTGGAAGAATGACCCGAAGAGGGACGCCAGGATCAGGTAAATGAAGACCACGGCCAGCAGCAGCGCTTCGCCGACATAGCCCTTCGTCTCTTCCAGACTCTGCACGTCTCCGCGGAAAACCGCCCGATAGCCGGCCGGGAGCCCCATCGCGTCGATCGAATTGCGCACCTCGTCGGCGACGTCGCCCATGCTGAAGCCCGGCAGCACGCCGGCGCTGATGGAGACCTGCCGCTCCAGCGAGGCCCGCTCGATGGTTTGCGGGCCGATACCGGCGCGGATGGTGGCGATCTGGCTGAGTGGGATCGTGGTGGCGAGTCCGGTCCGACCGTCGACACCCGTTCCCGGGAGGGGGAGGTCGCCGACGTCGTCCGACGAGCGGCGCAACGAATCGGGGTAGATCACGACCACATCGTGCGAGTAGCCCTGCGGGTCCTCCCAGCGCGTGGCGCGCTGTCCGGTGAACAGCGGCTGCAGCGTGCTGGCGATGGTGCCGATGCCGAGTCCTGCGGCCCACGCCTGTTCGCGATCGACCTGCACATCGAGCTGTGGAATCTCGCCATCGTCGCTGGAGGTCGGCTCTGCCACCCCCGGCACGCCCTGCATCGTCTTCAACACCTCGGCCGCCGCCAGCTTCAGGCGCGTTGGCTCGGGGCCCTGCACGTTGACGGCGATGGGCTGGCGATAGCCGCCGAAGATCGTGGGTGTGCCGGTGATATTCGCGCGGGCACCGGGAATTTGTCCAAGCTGCCCGCGAATCACGCCCTGCAGGTCGGCCTGCGACAGCGTGCGCTGATCCTTGGGCTTGAGCCGCACGAACACCGTACCGCCGCTGGGCGATCCGCGAAACCCGCCCCCGATGTTGAGATAGGTATAGGCGACCTCGGGGCGCTTTTCGATCAGCTTCGCGATCGCCTGTCCACGATCGATGGTGTAGTCGATCGCGGAGCCGGGAGCCACCCGATAGTTCACGTTGAACTCACTTCCATCCACATCAGGCATCCAGGTGAAGCCAAGCAGCGGCACCAGCATCACCGATCCGGCAACGGTCGCGAGCGCCAGACCGAGCACCACGGTGCGATGCTTGAGTGTCCACGCGAGCGCCACCGGATACCGGTCAGCAACGCGCTCAAACCAGTCGTTGAAGGCGAACGCGACGCGGCGGATAGGATTCCTGGAGGCCCGGTACTTCGCCTGATTGTGCTTGTCCACTTCAGGGTCGGGCCAGACGCTCGAGAGCATCGGATCGAGGGTGAAGCTCACCAGCAGCGACACCAGCACCGCGAACGCAACAGTGACGCCGAACTGGAAGAAAATCTTGCCGATCATGCCGCCCATGAAGGCCACGGGAAAGAACACGGCGACCACCGCCATCGTGGTCGCGAACACCGCGAGGCCGATCTCGCTCGTGCCCTCCGACGCCGCGCGATGGTGATCCTTTCCCATCTCGAGGTGGCGTACGATGTTCTCCCGGACCACGATGGCATCGTCGATCAGCAGTCCGATGGCGAGCGACAGCGCCAGCAGGGTCATGGTGTTAAGCGTGAAGTTGAACGCCCACATGACGAAGAACGATGAAATCAACGAGATCGGCAGCGCCAACCCGGTGATGATCGTCGACCGCCACGAGTTGAGGAAGAAGTAGATGATCACGATGCAGAGAATGGCACCGAGGATCAGCTCGTGCTGCACGCTGTCCAGCGAATCACGGATCCGCTGGGAGTCGTCGCGGATGACACTCAGCTTTACATCGGCGGGAAGGGTACGCTCCAGCGACGCGAGTTCAGCTCGTACCTTGTCGGCCACTTCAACCGTGTTCGTGCCGGCGATTTTCTGGACTTCGATTGCGAGCGCCGGTGTGCGGCCCATGAAGGCGGCGCTGCGCTGCTCGGCGCTGCCGTCGACGACGGTGGCGATGTCGCTGATGCGCACCGGGGCGCCGTTACGAACGGCGAGTGTGATATCACCGAAGCGGGCGGGGTCGACGACGCGCCCAGTGACGCGGATCAGCTTCTCGCTCCCGTTTCGCCGCACGCGACCGGCGGGCACTTCGCGGTTCTCGCGTTCGAGTGCGGCGATGACCAGCGGCGGGGCGATGTTGTAGGCGCGCATCGCATCGGGATTGAGCTGGACCTGAATCTGACGCGTGGCGGCACCGGTAATGCTCGCACCGCCCACGCCGGGAATCGATTCGAAGCGCGTCTTGATCACTTCGGTCGCGATATCCGTCAGCTCGCGCAGCGGGCGCTCGCCGCTGGTCATCGCCACGCTGATGATGGGACGGTCGTTGGGGTCGAATCGGAGGACGATCGGATCTTCGATGTTCGGCGGGAGCTGACGACGGATGCGCGCCACCTTCGCGCTGACCTCCTGCTGTGCCGCCAGCACATTCACCCCCAGCTCAAACTGCAATCGCACCAGCGAACTGCCTTCCAGTGACGTCGACGTGACTTCCTTGATCCCCTGCACGGTGTTGAGCGCTTCCTCGATCGGCTTCGAAAGCTCGCGCATGACGACTTCCGGCGAGGCGCCGGGATACGCTGTCTGCGTGACGACGATCGGATAGGTGATATCCGGATACTCGTCGATCGCCAGCCGTCGATAGCTGATCACTCCGAGCACAACCAGCGCCACCATCATCATCGTGGCGAACACCGGACGACGAATCGACACATCGGAGATGATCATGATTTTCCACCGGCGATGGTGACCTTGGCGCCGTTGCCGAGCGCGCCAACGTTGCCGATGATCACCCGATCACCGGCGGTGAGTCCCTCCTTCACCTCCGCGACGCCGGCGGCATCGTCCACGACACCGAGCGTCACGTTGCGCTTCTCGAGGGCTCCGCCTGCGATCCGCCAGACGAACGGCGGAGCGTCGGCGGCTTGTGCCTGACGAATTGCCGACGTGGGAAGGAGGAGTGCGCTGGAGCGACGTTCACCCACCACGCGTCCGCTCACGAAGGTGTTTCCCTTGATGGCGCCGTTCCCGTTTGGCACACGCACATACACCGTGACGCTCCGCGACACCGGATCCACCGTCGGGCTCACACGCGCGACGCGTGATTCGATGGTACGGTTATCGATGGTGAGTCGCACCACCTGGCCCGGCTGCACCAGATTCGCCATGCGCGCCGGGACGTTGGCGGCGAGTTCCAGCGTTTCGTTGCGGACCAGCGTGAAAAGCGGCGTGCTGACCGAGACGCGCTCGCCGGGCTGCACCTGTCGCCGATCGATCACGCCGCTGGACGGTGACAGGACGCGCGTATCTCCGGCAACCGCGCTGGCGGTGCGCAATCGCGCTTCCGACGCCGCCACCACCGCCACTGCCGCCACTACTGACTGCTGTGCCACGCGATTCTCCTGCTCCGCAATCGCGCCGGCCTTGAAGAGCGCGGCGGACTGCTCGGCGGCCCACGTCGCTGTCTGCAGCTGCGCGCGGGCGGACTCGCGATCGGCTTCCGCGCCGCGCCGCGAACTCTCCTGCTGACTGGATTCGAAGCGGGCCAGCATCTGTCCGGCACTGACGCGTTCACCTTCCTGCACGTAGACCGCGTTGATGTCGCCGTTCAGCCGGCTGCGTACTTCGATCGTTTCGATGGGTCGCAGGTTGCCGGAGACGGCGACTGCATTCTCGATCACGCCAGGCTGCAGTGTGGCAACGTCGCTCGCGGCGAGTACGACACCGCCGCGCCCGCGTGTTCCGGCGCCGCCGGCCTCCGCTGCCCCCCGGGGCGCCCCGCCCGCGGCCGGTGTCCTGGCCGCCGCGTCGTCCGTCGAGGTGGAACAGGCCGACACCAGCAGCAGTACCGCACACGCCGCCGTGCGCGGATGCGGAATCCGAACAACCCAGCGTTCAACGATCCGTCGTGACACGATCAGCTCCACGGTCAGTGATGCGCATGGCACCGCCATCAGGCAGTGGAATCGGACGACCCGTCGCCCGCGCCAGATCGGCGGCGGCCAGAAACACGTCGTAGATCGCACGGGCCGCGTTCACCTGCGCGCGTACGAGATTGAGTTGTGCATCGGAGACATCGAGCACTGTGCCAACACCGCGCGTATTGCGGAGCACAGCGAGGTCGTACGCCTCCGCCGCCTCGGCAACCGTTTCGCGCCGCGCATCAAAGAGTGTGCGAGAGCGGCCGAATTCAGCGCGGGCGGCTGCCGCTTCCAGCGCAACCTGCTCGCGCACCAGCGCCAGCTGGATTGTGGACTGATCAACCAGTGCGTGCGCGTTTTCCAGATTCGACTTCGTGCGAAGTCCATCGAAGATCGGCCACGAAACCTGAAAACCAAAGTTGCGGTCGGCAAACCAGCCGTTGTTCTGACAGAGCCGGGTTGGGAGGGAACCCGGCGGACAGAGCGCGTTGCTGCTCTGTCCACTCCTGGCTGGAAGCCCATTGCCAGCCGGCAACGCGAGAAAGCCAGTGGTGATCGTGGCGGTGATGGACGGAAAGAGGTCGGCGCGTGCGACTCGTACGCCCGCTTCCCGCGCAGTGCGTGTGAGCTCGGCGCTCCGAACCGCCGATCGCGTCGTGCCGAGGTTGGGCGACGTGTCGACGGTTGCCAACAGCCGTTGCAGCACCAGCGTGTCGAGCTCCGAACTGAGGGTCAGCGGCCGTTCGAACGGCACGTTCACCAGCCGACGGAGGTTGAGCACCGCAATCGCGAAATCATTTTCGGCCTGGACGACCGCCGGTTCCAGATTGGCGCGCTCCACCTTCAGCCGCAGCACGTCATAGCGCGACGCACGACCAGCCGTCTCCAACTGTCTGGCCTGCGCCACACGATCGTCCGCCAAACGCAGATTGCGCTGCTGAATGTCGATCAGTCGCCTGGTGAAGAGTGCGTTGAGATAGGCCCGCTCCACATCCACCACAACCTGACCGCGCACTTCAGCGGTGTTCGCGCGCGCCGCGCCGCGAACGGCGCCGGCCACCTTTGCTCCGGCGACCACACGCCCGCCCAGAAAGAGTGGTTGCTGCAACTGAGCATTGGCATTGTAGGTAAACGCCTGGTTGAACACCTGACCGACGATGTTGGCGCGTGCATTCTCGACGATCTGTGAGTACCCGCTGTTCAGGCGGAGCTGCGGCAACCCGGTTGATCGGGCAACGCCGATCTGCGCATCGGCGACATCCACCGACGAATTGGCCAGGCGCACTTCTTCACCGTCGCGCAGCGCGCGGGTGACGGCGCCCTCGAACGAGAGGGTGAGCGTGTCGGTGGCGAGTCGCGCGGCGCGCGCTGTGAGTGACGTCGGCGCCTGTCCGCGCGTTGTCGAGTTCGCGACGAAAGAGAGGGCGGCGGCGCCGACGGCGATGATAAACCGCCCACGGCAGCGCGTCGGGCGGTTTCTGAGGTATTCTGACATGATGCTTTGTGTACGCTCCGCTCGCCGAGAACGTTTACGGTGCGACGGAAGGCGCGTCGATTCGGGGGTTCAGCTCACTGACTGTCGACGGGCAATGACGGTCTGGAGTGCACCGACGACGTGCGGATCGAGCAGCGTACCCTCTACGGTGCCGAGGTACCTGAGCGAGTCGTCCGCTCGCATCGGGTCGCGATACGCGCGTTGCGATGTCAGTGCATCGAAGGCGTCGGCGGCAGCCAGGATGCGGCCGCCCAGCGTGATCTCTGTCTGGGAAACACCGCGAGGATAACCGGTGCCATCCCAGTGCTCATGGTGATCGTGGATAAAGTCGAGTACGTGATCCAGATGCTGCAGCGGGCGAAGAATCTCCATTCCGATGCGCACGTGCTGCTTGACGTGCTCAAACTCTGTCGGCGTGAGTGCCGAGGGTTTGTTGAGGATCTCCTCGCGAATTCCAATCTTTCCGACATCGTGCAGGCGGCCGGCGAGATGAATGCGATCGACGATCTCCGGCGGCTGCGCGAGTTCCACGGCAATTTCGGCGGCGAGATCCGCGACCCGTTGCGAGTGGCCACGCAGGTATACGTCCTTCGCTTCCATGGCGATGATGAGCGTTTCGACCACGCTCACGGACAGCTTGCGGAGCGACTCTTTTTCCTGCTCCAGTTCGGTGGTTCGTACCAGAACTTCGTCCATGATGCGGACGTCAAAGAGCTCCTTTTCCATCCGAGTCTGGCGGCCTGCGAGCGCCCGAATGACGGCATCCTGCAACTGGCGCAACTCGATCGGCTTGACGAGGTAGTCAACAGCGCCGCCAGCAAGCACCTGCGCCGCCGTTGGCGCGTCGTTGACTGCGCTCAGCATGAGCACGGCCAGATTCGGATCGTGCGCCAGCACGCGCGGGAGCAGTTCGGGCCCGGAGATCCCCGGCATCCGCACGTCACAGATCATGGCATCGAAGCTCTGCGCGTCGAACAAACAGAGGGCGTCCGTTCCGCTGGCTGCCGACTCGACGCCGTAGCCGCACCGCTGAAGGAATCGCGCCATTGCAACCCGAATCGACTCATCGTCATCCACGACAAGGATTCGCGCCAGCGGTGCGGGCGGCGGCTTGGGAACGAGTGCCTGCATAGCCAGCGTCACGAAGGGAGAGGCGGAGTGCCGATGCGAAGGGGGATCGTCAGCCGACGAATCGTACGGCCATCGTCGGTGCGAACAACAGACATGGTAGCACCGAATGCCTCCACTTCAGAGGGGAGCACACCCACGGGTGCCCCGTCATCGGCGATCGTCACGACGGCATTTCCACCGTCCAGTCCGGCACGAACTTCGATTCTTCGCCTCGCTGCGCCAAGCAGCGCCGTTTCGGAGGCGACTATTGCGGCGGACAACCATTCGCGCAGCGAGTCGCGGGGCCATGTCACCGGAGGGAGTTGCGGGTCGACGCTGACGGTCACGGTGATTGCGAGCGCACGCTGGGCCTCGGTGCGCTCGCTTAAAAGCTCCCGAACGAGAGTTTCGATTTCCACTGGCTCCAACGTGGCATCACCACCTTCGGCGAGTAGGCGCATGGACTGCGCCGTGCTGCTGGCGCGCTTGGCGCTGCGCTGGATCAGTTCCACCAGCTCCAACAGCTCAGGCGCCATCGGCTCGTCGGAGAGCAGTTCGGCGAGGGCACTGATCCCGGCGATCGGAGAGGTCAGTTCCTGCACCCGCGCCGCGAGTTCGGTGCGCAGTGCATTCAGCGTTTCCGCACCGGTGTCGGTTGGCGCACGGGCGGCACGCGACTCCAACGCCGCGATCGCGCGGGCCACGGTACCGGCTTGCTGCTCCAGGCGACGGGTGGCGTCGTCCGGCGATCCACGATCTGGATCGAACACCACGTCGATCCGTCCGACAACCAGATCGTGGTCGAGCAACAGCACCGATGCTCCAGGGAGTGCGGGCACCAGCGATCGCCATCCATCGGGCACGATATGTCGTGCATCGGCCAGCTGTGTTGCCCTCCGCGATCGAGCCGGGCCGACGGCCAGCGGCACGCGCACACCGCGCAGTGCAGCGAGGGCGCCGTGGGCGGCGACGAAGCGCATTGTGGAGTGCTGCTGATCGATGACAGCGATACTCACGCCAAGAAAGGCCTCGTGATCGAGCCGTGGAAGCACGGTGGTGGCGAAGTCATCGACGGTGAGCGCTGCGGCGGCGTCCAACAACAGAGGGACGACGATACCCAGCTCACCCCGTGGTGGTGAGGGCGTTTCGACGGGTTGAACCCTGGACTCGCGTCGACGCAGCACGCCCGCTGCGAGCGCGCCGAGTTCGTGCGCAAAGGCGCCGTCCGACGCGGTGAACAGTCGTCCGGGGCCACCGACGATCGCGATCACACCGACGGCGTGCACACCATCGACGAGGACCGGGGCCGCGACCGCTCGGACCGGCGCATCAGCGACAACGGTGTCGCTCCAGCGCACACCGGTGCTTGGGTCTGCGAAGACTGCGGCGTGTGAACTCAGCGCACGCGCTGCAAAGGCGCGATCACGTGGCACACGAGTGCCCTCATTCACAGCCACATCGCCATGCGCGGCGATGACAGCCAGCGAGTCGGTGTCCTCCATCGTGAGACCGATCCACGCCCCGCCGGCGTCGAGGAGTTCGACAGCGCCGCCCAGAAGCCGCGCGAGTGCGGCGTGCGTGGTTGGTAGCGTTTCGATCTCATGTGCCAGCGCCCAGAGCGCGCGGCTGCGAAATGTATCGTCCGGGATGCCACCGCCGCGCGATGCGCCGCCCACCGACGCATGCGCAATCGGCGGTGGCGGAGTCAGTGACGATGCCTGCGGTGCTGGCGCATCGACGCCGCGCACTGACTCGTCAGGCATCGCCTTCCATCGGCGCTACTCGGCGAACTCGACGGCGACCGAATGCGGAATGATACCAGCTTCAGTCCCACGTTGCAGAAACAGCTGCACTGCGGCACGACCGGCATCGCCGTAATCGAGCGTCCATTCATTGACATACATGCCGACGAATGTATCGGCTTGACCACGATCAAGTCCACGGGCGTACTTCATCGCGTGGTCGAGAGCGGCACGACGGTGTGTAAGACCATAGGCGATGCTGTCGCGCAAATGGCGGCTGATCGTGCCGATCAGATCAGCGCCAAGATCTTTGCGAATCACGTTGCCACCGAGCGGGAGCGGCAACTTTGTTTCTTCATGCCACCAAACGCCGAGGTCCAGGAGCAGATGCAGTCCGCGTTCGCCGAAGGTGAGCTGACCCTCATGAATGAGAAGGCCGAGGTCGACATGGCCGTCGAGCACGGCATCCTCGATCTGGTCGAATGGCACGAAGACGGCTTCGAAGTCGGGCTCGAAGAGACGGAGTGCGAGGTACGCGCTGGTGAGCGGACCAGGGACGGCGATCCGCGCGCCCTTGATGCCTCCGGGACCACGCTTCATGCGACCGACGACACGCGGCCCGTACTTGTCCCCCATCGATGCGCCGTGGGGCAGCAGGGCGTAGTGCTCGGAGAAGTAGGCGAAGGCGTGAATGGAGACGGCAGTGACCTCCAACTCCTGCTTGAGGGCTCGCTGGTTGAGCGTCTCGATGTCCTGCAGCTCGTGACGATATGCGAGCCCTTCGGTATTCACTTTACCTTCGGCGAGCGCATAGAACATGAATGCGTCGTCGGAGTCGGGGCTGTGGGCAACGGTGATAGTACGAGTCGGTTCCATGAGATGTTTGGTCACTTGACGTTCCGTCGCGCACGGGCGAGCGCGCTATCGATATCGATCTGGGTCACTTCATACTCCGGCAGCTTCTTCGCCCGCTCGGCAGTCGCGGCCGCGATGAGGCGGCGGTCAAAACCGGCCTGCAACGTGAACGCCTGGCTCATGCCTGCGGCGGTGCTGGCGAGGCTGAGGCCGAGCAGGTGGGTTGGTGACGCAGCCAGGATGGTGTCTGCCTGCGCAGTCGCGATCTCCTTCACCTGAGCCAGTTCGGCGATGCGCCCCAGCTCGAAGCGCTGCAGCACGGTGGGCTTTGGCAGACTCTGGAACGACATGAGCGCCATGGGGGCGAAGAACTGCACCGAGTCGCGCTTGCCCTGTTCCGCGAGCGACACGACGCGATTGAAGAGGCGAAGCGCGCGCTCGTCCGGGGTCATGTTGGAGATGTCCGGCGCACGGACTGGTCGTTCGGCGGCGTTCGGATTGCCGTCGGGCGGCGCTCCACCACCGGCAAACGGTCCGGCGGCGGGGGCCGTTGCGGCAGGTTGCGACTGCGCGACCGGAGTCGGGCGTTTGTTGAAACGCTGACCGGCGACGAGGGCGATGAGGGCGAGCAGTGCGATGGCGGCGACAGCCCACGGCAGCGTCTGATTCGTCTGCTGGGGGCGAGCGGTGGCCGTGAGCGTCGGGGCGCCAGCGGCGAGAACCGGTTCGCCGACGGTCTGGCCGCAACGATGGCAGAACTTGGCGCCGGGGGTGAGCTGTGCGCCACAGGCCGCACAGAAGGCAGACGACATGGAGAGGGTCGGGTGAGGACAGTTGCGGCGCGGGGCTGCGCCGTGATAACCGAGCAATCTAGCCTCCTCGGACGTTCCCTCGCTGGCGAGCTCGGTGCGGGCGTAGCTTTCGCACATGACACCAGACTCACCGGCCCCCGCAGCGCTCCGGACTGCGACCGCCGCCGATATCCAGGCGTTGCTGCTCGAAGAGGACATCCGTTTTCTGCGGCTGCAGTTCACCGACATTCTGGGCGTGATCAAGAACGTGGAGATCCCGCGCTCGCAGTTTGCCAAGGCGCTCGCTGGCGACATGCTCTTTGACGGCAGCTCGATTGAAGGGTTCGTCCGGGTGGAAGAGAGCGACATGCTGCTCAAGCCCGATCTGTCGACATATCGTGCGTTGCCGTTCGGTGCGGCCGGGGCGCGGGTGGCGCGGGTGATCTGCGACATCTCGATGCCCGATGGCACGCCATTCGAGGGCGATCCGCGCGGTTGTCTGAAGCTGGTGCTGGCGCGGGCGTCGCAGATGGGGTACACGATGAACGCCGGGATGGAGGCTGAGTTCTTCCTCTTCAAGCAGGACGCCAGTGGCGCCGCCACGACCAACACGCACGATGTCGGTGGCTACTTCGACCTCGCGCCGGTGGATCTCGGCGAGGAGGCGCGTCGCGCCATCGTCGACACGCTGGAGCAGATGGGCTTTGAGGTGGAGGCGAGTCATCACGAAGTGGCGCACGGGCAGCATGAGATCGACTTTCGGTACGCCGATGCGCTGACCACGGCAGACAACCTGACGACGTTTCGTTTTGTGGTGAAGCAGGTTGCGCAACGCTTCGGGCTCAGCGCCAGCTTCATGCCAAAGCCTATCTTCGGGCAGAACGGCAGTGGGATGCACACGCACCAATCACTGTTTCGTGGCACGGAGAATATGTTCTGGAACGCCGCCGCGCCGTTTGAGCTGAGCCAGACTGCGTTGTACTACATCGGCGGCCTGTTGAAGCATGCACGCGGCTATTGCGCGGTGACGAATCCGCTGGTCAACAGCTACAAGCGTCTGGTGCCCGGCTTCGAGGCGCCGATCAACGTGGCGTGGAGCATGCGCAACCGGTCGCCGATGTTACGGATTCCGGCGCGGCGTGGCACGGGCACACGCGTGGAGCATCGGCTGCCGGATCCGAGCGCCAATCCCTATCTGGCACTGGCAGTGATGTTGAGCGCGGGGTTGGATGGTATCACGACGCAGGCGGACAGTCGCGAGCCCGTTGACACCAACATCTTCGAGATGAGCCATCGTGAGAAGCGCCGGTTGCGGATCGATGATTTGCCGCGCGATCTGAACGAGGCGTGTGATGAGCTGGAGAAGGACGATGTCATTCGCGGGGCGCTTGGCGAGCACATCGTACAGCAGTTCCTGACGGCGAAGCGCGCGGAGTGGGATCTGTATTCGAGTCAGGTGTCGAACTGGGAGGTGGAGCGGTACTTGATGAAGTATTGAGTGTGGGTGGCCTCCGAGTCGGCCGTGCGGGGAAAGCTGTCCTCTCGTTCGGTCGGGACCGCTCCGGCGAAACCACCACGCGTCCGCGGTCGTAGTCGGGTCGTCGATCCTTGCCTGTGGAGGCACCCCATGCGTCGTTCCGCCGTGTTTGCCCTCTCCGCCGTTGCCATTCTTACCGCTACCTCACCGCTCTCGGCCCAGCAGCGCGCGGCGGCCAAGACCGCCGCGCCGCTGGCACCGCGTCAGATGCCCGCTGGCCGTTATGAGTTCACGAGCACCGACGACGACGGTGATGTCACGTCTGGCGCGGTGGTATGGACCGGCCAGCAGATGCGCATCGACATCGATCGCAGCCGCCGGAAGGCGCGCCGCAACAACGCGAACGCGGTCGTCAACGTGGCCAGTAACCGACGCGGCGAATACATGCTGGTGGACTTCGCAAGCAATACGGTCCGCACCGTGAAGCCGGAGGAGCGCGAGATCAGCGAGATGCCGCTCGCCACGTTCGAGCAGATCATCGGCAAGGCACTCGGCATGATGGGCAGCGTCGTGCAGATGCAGGTACGCGACGCGGGCATTCTGGCGAAGGAAGTCGGCCCCGGCGGCGAAGTCGCAGGGATGGCGACAGAACAGTTCCGCGTGGTGGAGGAATACAACGTCCGCATCGGCGTCTTCGGGATGAATGCGGAGGAGAAGCATCACCGCGTGGTGACCGACTACTGGGTGCCGACGCAGGCGAGCGTCCCACGGAATCCGATGTTCGAACTGCTGATGCGCAGCGCCTCTGCCGTGGCCCAGCAGGATGCGGTGCATCAGGCCAACGTCTCGAAGGCGCGCGGTGCGTTGTTTCGCGGCTTTCCGGTGAAAGCCGCTGTCACGGTCACGGAAGCGGGCGAGTCCCCCAAACGCTCGACGGTCGAGATCACGTCGATGACGTCAACCGCTCCCGAGGCTGCGATGTTCGTGCTGCCGAGCGGGTACAAGGTGAAGAAGAATGACCTTAACTTCTCGCTGTAACCGTGACGGACGCCTGATCGCTTCTCAGAAGGCCTGACCGATTCCGAGGAATGCCAGTCGGTCCTCGGATGACCGTGCGACGTCGAACGAAATGACGGTGCTCTGATTCCACGCCACGCGTGCGCCAATGCCCTGACTCCAGCGCACACGATCGAGGTTGAGCGCCTGCCACCGGTCACGCACGGTGCCGGCATCCACAAAGGGCACAAGCGCCAACGCGAATCGCTGGCGCCAGAGCACCGTTTCTGCCACGCGTGTGCGCAGCTCGACGTTACTGAACCAGAGCGACCGCGCGAGAAACCGGTTGGCGCGGTAGCCGCGCAACGAGCGTGATCCGCCCAGCGCGTTCACACTCCCGTCGGGGCTCCACTGATCCTGGAATTCGAAGAACGGCGCGTTGCGACCAAAGATGTTGCCGATGCCCAGGCGCCCTGCGAGCACGGTGCGTGGGCCGACGGGGAGTCGTCGAAAGGCTTTGACCTGCGAGAAGAGTTTGTTGAAACTGAACTGCGATCCGATCACCGGAGCGCTGTACTCATTGCCGACTTCGAAGTAGATGCCGCGGGTGGGATCGGGTTCGAAGTCGCGCGTGTCGTACAACAGCGCCTGCTGGAGAATCGAGACGCGTCCGCCGGCGAGGCCAACGGCGATCCCTGCACTGCCGTCGCGCGCCAGCAATGAAACGCCGTTCGGTGCGCTGGTGGAGCTGCCAGTCATCGGATCGATGGCGTCGGCGGAGCGTCCGGCGAAGGTGCGATACTTGAGTCGCTGAATCTCATACCCAGCCAGCACGCGCCACTTCCCGCCGCCGAGTGCGTAATCGGCCTTGAGGTTGAGCATGAGCTCCTGCTCGCCGAAGCGGTTCGACAGCGCGTCGGTAACGCGGGCTGCTTCACCGGAGCCGCCCGGTCGCAATGTCTTGCGCGCGGCATCGAATGCTGCGTAGGTCGCGAAGGTCGCCGTGCCGCTGGGCAGCGTGATCGGTCCGAGCGTCGCGTCGCGAAGTCCGAAGTAGAGGTTGGCGGGGTTGTCGCTGATCTTGCCGTCCAGCTTCAGCCGCCATCTCGTACCGAAGGCGAACGGCAGATCCAGCTGCAGCGCGAGTTCCTTCGCCTCGACGGTCGTGATGTAAGTGCCGATCTTGATCTTCGCGCGATACGGTGTGTAGGCGAAGAGTGGATCGCTGCGCTTTCCGTTGAAGAAAACTGCGCCGCGCACGCCGAATCCCTGACCTGCAACTGGATCTGAGCTGATGTCGGGGATCCCGGTGAAGAATGCGCCTTCGCGCTTCTTCGCCAGATCGGCTGCATTCAGGCGTCGTGCCTTTGCGAACGGTGGCGCCGAATCTGTTCCCGTCGACTGCGCGTGGAGGGCTGGGCAGACCAACAGGGTCGCGCATGCAAGCAGCAAAGGTGTCGCGAGACGCATGCGAATTACGGAGTTCGGAGGGGTACGTGCAGGCGGCGACTGCAGGCGCGTGAGACGGGTAATCTATCGCGCCTTGCCAAGGGCTTCGCCGAGCGTCCGGTCGTGTCCGTATACGTCGTTGAAGTACCGTATCGCACCATCCGGATCGGACACGGCCGTCTGATAGACGATCAGGACCGGTATCGGCTTCGGAACGCGCACGAACGTTTCGACGCCGGAGTTCATCGCTTCGGTGATCTTCGACTCCGTCCAGACGGGCTGACTGGCCAGTACGTACTTCGCCATCGCCATTGGATTGCCGAGCCGCACGCATCCGTGGCTGAAGTCACGTCGCACGCGCGAGAAGAGGCTGCGCGAGGGTGTGTCGTGCAGATAGATGTCGTACGCATTGGGCAGCAGAAACTTGACCTTGCCCAGGGCGTTATCGTCGCCGGAGCGCTGGCGCACCATCACACCGGTACCGATTTTCGCAATGTTCTTTCGCGTGTTCGGCAGCGGCTTGTGGTTACGCGTCGTGAGTTCGTAGTTGTGCTTGTTGAGGTAGCCGGTATCACTCAAGGCGGCCGGCAGGATCTCGTTGAGCATGATCGACTTCGGGACATGCCACTGCGGGCTGAAGACCACCTGTGTCATGTTGGCGCTGAAGACTGGTGTTGCGTTCGAGTCGGCACGACCGATGACGACATTCATTCCGAGCGGGTCAGCGGAGTCGCCCTGAAATCGCCCATACGTATGCAGGCGATACTCGGGGAGATTCACAACCAGCGGGGTGTTGGCGAA
>Ga0105044_10003239_pt1 | contig 22302 bp, 18 predicted proteins | sample MAT01_FD_78092 | JGI IMG/M metagenome (GOLD analysis project Ga0105044, IMG submission 78092) | Freshwater microbial communities from Lake Fryxell liftoff mats and glacier meltwater in Antarctica - MAT-01 | ecosystem: Environmental > Aquatic > Freshwater > Ice > Liftoff microbial mat | place...
GACTTCGTCGCCGCCTGGCACAAGGTTATGAACCTGGACCGGTTCGACCTGGATTGAGTCGCTTGATCAACCCGGGTCCGGGCCGGTCGCAGGTGACCGGCCCGGCAGCCCCTGCCGGACTCTCGGGGCGCTGAGGTTCGCCCAGCCGGTCAGCAGGTGGCTGTGCCGCCGGGTCCGGTGAACGAATCGACCCGGGCGCCGTCCAGATAGGCGTCAACCCTCACCTCAACCGGGGTGCACGCGCGCTCGATCGGCACCTGGGCGGCCTGCTGCCCGCTGCCGCCGATCGTGCGAAACAGCGCCAGCTCGCGCGGCTGGACCCATGCGCTGCCCGTTGCGGGGCGCTCGAAGCCGATCAGGGTCAGCGAGGTATCCGCGGGCAGACCCTGCCAGTTGACGCGAAGCCTGAAGCTTCCACCCCGGTACTCCAGCCCGTCAACCCCGAGCGACCCCCTATCCGGTGCCGTTCCGCTGATCTTGCGGTCGAGCGTGAAGGAGGTTTCGAGGCCGACGACACGCCGTTCGATCCGTTCGGCCAGCCCGGCACTCGCAGGAGTGCGGTAGACGACCTGTTCGAGCCCGGTCAGGTAGCTCGCAATCAGGCTACGGGTCCGCTGCGATGGGTCGCTGCCCGAAATCAGCTCACGCGCGGCATCGAGGGCTCCGTCAGCTGCTTCGGCATCTCCAAGACCGACTTCGGCCGCACTTTTGCTCAGGCGAATATCCGGGATCTCGCCGTTTATGGCGATCGCCGCGTCAGCCGACCTGATCGACTGTTCGTAATCACCCGCGTACAAGGCTACGGTCGCAAGGAAAGAGAGTGCGAGAGAGTCGCGACCGCCCTCAAGGTCGAGTGCCCGGCGGGCGTCGTCTGTCGACTTCTTCAGCGCCTCGTCGCTCCCGACGATGGCTCCGGTCCGCCTGAAGTCCGGATTCGCCTCGAGGGCCCGGGCGATGGCCCGCCGCGTATAGGGCTCGCCGTAGTCGCCGTCGATCCGGATCGCTTCGTCCAGGAGATCCATCGCGCGCTTCTGTTCGCCGCGATCGGAGGCGACCGTTCCGCGAGCGGTTGCCGCAATCGCTTCTTTCGAAGTCTCCGGAATCGGCAGCTGGTGGATGTAGACGGCCGCCCCCAGAACCAGCAGGGCGGTCAGCAGTCCGAAAACGTAGAAGACGATCCGCCGCGAGCCGCGCAGAACCAATGAGAAGCCGACCAGGAAAAGTGCAAAGGCAAGAACCGCGATCGCGGTCGTGTACTGCGTGCTGCGATCGTTCCAGGTGACCCGGGTCTCTGCCAGGGCCGACTGGCTCAGCGAAAGCTGTTCGCTCTCGAAAGAAAGACGGCGCAGCTCCCGGCTTGTGCGAGCGCCCGGCAGTTCGCCACCCCGGGGGATTACGGACTCAAGCTGAGCGAAGCTCAGGGGTTGAGCGATGTTTCCGAACTGGCGAGAAAGGAAAGTCTGCTCGCGTTTCAGCGAGCCGCGCTCGGCTTCGATGTCCTGCTCGAGCAGAGTTGCGGCCTGCTCGATGACGCCCGCCCGCAATGCGCCGGCGGCAGTCCGGGTCGTCTCTCGAGCGGTATTCGACTCGTTGGCGCTGGCACCGGTCTGAAGGATCGCGATTCCCGCCCCGAGGAAAGCGATCGCCGCCAGCGAGATCGCGATCCAGCGGCCCAGGGTGCCCTTGCCCTCGTCGTCCTCTTCTGCCCCGGCCTTGACCGGCCCGGCTTTGTCATCGACCTCGCTCATGCGAAGAAGTCGACCGTCATGCCGCCAATGGCACCGATGAGCAGAACCACCACGCCGAGACTCAGCGCCGGGTAGAAGACCCGCCTCCGTACCGAGTTTGCCTCCGCGACCGTCAACAGAAGGACGGCCGCCAGCATGACCAGCGCCCAGGCGGCGAGCCCATTGATCCGGTCCCGGATGCCGTTCGCCTCGGCAGCCCAGACTGCGGGGTCCAGTTTGCCCGGTGAGTCGATCTCCGTCTGCTGCTCGGCCGTGCGCGCCTTGAGCTGATCCTCGAAGCTGAAGGGCCGCGGGGCCTCACCAGGCCGGGCGAGGTCATCGGCGATCGTGAAACGGCCGAACACACCCGAATCCGCAGCACGTTCGGTGGCGGACCTTCGCAGGAAGCGGGCCTGTCGAACTGCGTCGGTGGCAGTCGCGCTCTGTCCGGCCTCCCTGAGCGCGCCCGCCTGGTTGTCGAGTTCCGCTGCCGCCGCATAGTCCGCCAGATAACTCGTGTATTCGCGTGTATCGCTGCCGACTGCGAGAGCGATGTCGATCGTCTGCTGTTCGACTGCGATCGTCTCGGAGATCGACTGGCGGTCGTCGTATGCCGCGGTACTGCCGATCGCCGCGGCCCGCCAGCCGTAAGCGGCCGCGAACACCGTGGCCAGTCCGATCAGGAATGCCACCACCCACTGCCGGGCAGTGAGTTCGAGTCGCGGAGCACGGTCCCTACCGTCGCCCGAACCGCCTTTGCGAGGTCTTGCGAACATCAGTCGCAGAACCCTATCTGGACAGTTCCAGCCAGGAAGCCTAGGCCGGTCGCAGATAACCGGCCCGGATGACCTGATCGGGTCATCCACCAGGGGCGACCGTCGCGAGGCGGATGCCGTTGAGCTGCCTTTCCAATCCGGCGAGTCAAACCGATACTTTGCCCGTTTAGCGGTGATTAGGGGGTAGTGGAAATACTCGTCTCAGGAAATCATGCTTAAGCGGGCAACGATCGCAGCGTTGGCCATCGGTCTGCTTGCCTGCGTCCCCGGCCAGGTCCAGGCCGCCACGGGCAGCATCGACATCGAGGTGATCTCGAGCAAGGCCAACCGGGTAACCGGGGGCGACGCGCTGGTCGCGGTCAATCTCGCTCCCGGAATCAACGAAAATAGCCTTGGCATTCGCCTGAACGGCGTCAGCGTGCGCACGTCCTTCAGTCCGGAGCCAGGCAACGGGCGCCGAATGACCGGGCTGGTCAGCGGCCTCAGCGCCGGGCCCAACTGGATCACGGCGTGGGCACCTGGTCTGAGCTCCGCGGCGTCAATCCGGATCTACAACAGTCCGGAAGCCGGGCCGGTCTTCTCGGGTCCGCAGCAGTCGCCGTACATCTGCCGGACCGCCGATAACGGACTGGCAGGGGTGGCCGACGGTAACTGCTCGGTGCCATCTCAAACCGAGTACTTCTACAAGACGACGGGCGGCGACATCGTGCCGCTCGCCGATCCGCAGTCCCGGCCTGCCGACATGGCTCAGACCACTACGTCTGACGGCCGTACCGTCGACTACCTGATCCGCATGGAATCGGGCACCATCAATCGCGCCGTCTACCGCTGGGCCATGCTTGTTCCCGGCGGGGATCCACGGGCCGGATGGAATGGCAGGTTCGCCTACAGCCACGGAGGAGGTTGCACCGCCGGCCACCAGCAGGGCAAGGCCGACCAGGATCTGGTCCTCGATGACCTGTACCTGAAGCGCGGCTTCGCCGTACTCAGCTCCTCGCTGAACGTCATGGGGACCGCCTGCAATGACGTCCTCTCGGCCGAAACCGCCTCGATGGTCAAGGAGCATGTGATCGAAAGTCTGGGTCAGGCTCCGGAGTGGACCATCGGTTTTGGTGGTTCGGGCGGTTCGATGCTTGTCCAGATGACTGCCCAGAACTATCCGGGCCTTTTCGACGGAGTCCTGCCTTCCGCGAGCTTCCCCGACAACACCCTGGTAATCCAGCCGCATTGCCGCCTGCTCTACGAATACTTCGACTCACCAGCCGCAGCCGGACTGAGCGCCGCGCAGCGCATCTCGATCTCGGGAATTAACGTCGAGGATTCCTGCCGGGGCCTCGGCAGCAAAACAGCGAATGTGATCAACGCGTCTGACGGCTGCTCGCCGGCCGTACCCGCGGAGCTGATCTTCAATCCTCTGACAAACCCGGCCGGCATCAGATGCACGATCTTCGAGAGCCTGATCAACGTCTACGGCCGCGACCCCGATACGGGGTTCGCTCGCCGGACGTTTGACAACGTGGGTCGCCAGTACGGCCTCGAGGGGTTGCGGGACGCAGACCTGAGCCTGGACGAATTCATCGATCTGAACGAATCGATCGGCGGGTTCGACGACAACGGGGAATTTTCTCCGCAGCGCACCGCCGGGGACCTCGAAGCCATCCGCACGGCCTACCGCAGCGGGCGGGTTAACCGGGGTGGCGGTGGCGCCGCCGGTGTCGCGTTCATCGATGTACGCGCCTACGCAGACAACGTGACCAACGTGCATGTTTCGGCCCCCGCGTTCGAGTTCCGGGAACGCCTCAGGGCTACAAACGGATCCCTGTCGAATTACGTGATGTTCCGGGCCAGGGGCAACACGAACGTCAACCCCATGCGCGAAGAGGCGGTGGACGCGATGAGCGAGTGGCTTGATCGTGTGAGCACCGACTCCAGCCAGGCGACGCCGGCCCAGAAGGTCGCGGCCAATAGGCCGGCCCGCGCCACCGACGCCTGCTGGGCCAACAACGGCCAGCGCTACAACGAGCCTGCCGAAATCGGTCAGCCGGGAGTCTGCAATCAGAACTACCCCCCGTTCAGCACGCCCGACATGAGGGCCGGCAAGCCTCTCGGATCCAACGTGATGAAGTGCAGCCTCGAGCCGCTCGACCCCTCCGACTACGGGATTGCGAGCCCAGCCCAGCTCGACCGGCTCAATGCCACTTTCCCCGACGGAGTCTGCGACTGGACCAGGCCGGGGCTTGGCGAGGAGCCCCTTGCCGGGACCGACCTGAGCTTCGGGCCGTCGCAGATTTTCAGCAACGTCAAGCGCAGTCTCGTGATCAGGACCAGCCGCAACCGGGTCAGAAAGACCCGTCGAGGGCAGACGGTCCGTATCACCGCCACGCTGCGTCCCTGCCCTGCCGTAACCTGGCAACGGGTCGTATTCGAGCGGCGGGTCAGCCGGGGCAAGCGCCAGGTCTGGCGAAGGGCCGGCTCGCAGATCGTCGGCGGCGATAGCTGTCGAGCCCAGGTGACGGTCAGGAAGATCCGCAGGAACACTGCCTTCAGAGCGCGAGCCGTCGTAACCGTTGGCTTCGACGCCGCGCGCTCCTCGGTCAGAACCGTCCGCGTGACCGGCTCTCGCCAAGCGAGATAGGAACGGAACCCTCTCACCAACCGGTGCGTTGCTCGGCTGCCTGCTCGAGTCGGGCGCGAAGTTCGCCGCGCTCTCCGACCAACGGCTCGAGGTGGCCCGGAGCGATCGTCATCGGCTCGAGTGCCGCGAGCTTGCGCAGGCTGGCCAGCGTCTGCTCCGGGTCGTGGTCGAAGACCGGATGAGGCGGGTAGATGCCGGGGTGATGGCCGAGCGGGCGCATCGAGTCGGTCAGGTAGACAGTGTCGCTGCAGAGGCAGAGCCGGTCGCTCTCGCGCCACAGCCCGATCTGCCCCGGTGCGTGACCCGGGAAGTGAACGACCTCGAAGCCGGCGATGCGATCGCCCTCGGAAAGCGTGTCGGCGATCGTCACCGGACCGGCGTCCCAGATCGGGTACAAGACTCGGAAGAGCCAACGCGTATAGGTGACCGGGATCTCCCCCAGCGGCTGGTAGTGAACGCCGGCGTCACCCTCCGCGTCAGCCACTTCGTCCGGGTGGCAGTAAACCGGCACCCCGAGCTTTGCGGCCGAACCGCGATGGTCGACATGGCTGTGACCGAGTACTACCCGGCTGAGGCCGCCCAGCCCGGCGGCCGCCTTGCGGATGCCGCCCGCCATCGCCCTCGTGCCCGCGTCGAAGGCGAACACGCCGGAACCGTCCTCCTCCTCAACAAGGTAGACGTTCATCCCCCGCCTGATGTCACCGGCGTGGCGCCATACCCCGTCCGCGATCTTCTCGGTGCTGGGGGCCAGTGGGTTGAAGCGGTCGATGTTCACGTCCACGAAGATACGGGTCAGAGGCCCATGCCGCGGCCGATCAGCTCCTTCATGATCTCGGTGGTGCCTCCGTAAATCCGCATAATCCGGGCGTCCGCCCAGGCCGAGGAGATCGCGTACTCGTCGGTGTAGCCGTATCCGCCGTGGAGCTGGAGACAGCTGTCGGTGACCCGGCCGAGCAGCTCGGTCGTCCACCACTTCGACATCGCCGCCTCTTCGATCGTCAGCTCGCCGGCGCAGTGCTTGACGATGCACTGGTCGATGAAGGCCCGCCCGATCGCCAGCTCCGTCTTGATCTCGGCCATCACGAAGCGCGAGTTCTGGAAGCTGCCAATCGGCCGTCCGAAGGCGGTCCGCTCCTTGACGTACTCGAGCGTTATCTCGAAGGCCGCTTCGGCGGCAGACAGCGCACCGACCCCGATGATCAGGCGTTCGGGCACCAGCTTCTCCATCAGCTGGATAAAGCCGCTGCCCTCTGCCCCGAGCAGATTCTCGGCCGGCACCTTGACGTCGTCAAAGAAAAGCCCGGTCGTATCGGAGGCGTGCTGGCCCAGCTTGCCGATCTGGGCTCCGCTGGAGAACCCCTCGGAGTGCGAATCAACCACCAGCAGGGAGATGCCCGCGTGGCCGGCGTCCGGATCGGTCTTGGCGACGACTATCACCAGGTCGGCGTGGTGGCCGTTCGTGATGAAGGTCTTCTGTCCGTTGAGGATGTAGTGGTCGCCGTCCTTCAGGGCCCGGGTCTGTACTGCGGCGAGGTCGGATCCGGTCCCCGGCTCGGTCATAGCCACCGCCATCACGGTTTCTCCGGATGCGATCCCGGGAAGCCAGCGCGCCTTCTGCTCATCGGTGCAAGTGGTCAGCAGGTAAGGCAGGCAGATGTCGGTGGTCAGCATCGGAGCACCGAAGGCTGCGCCGACCCCGGCCCGGATCGCCTCTTCGGTCAGGACCACGTTGAAGCGCCAGTCGTCCACCCCGGCGCCGCCGTAGGCCTCCGGGATCGCCATGCTCATGAATCCGTGCTCGGCGGCCTTGGTGAAGAGACCCCGCGAAACAAAGCCGTCGTTGTCCCACTGTTTGAAGTTCGGGGTTACCTCCGCCGCCAGGAAGGACCGGAAGCTTTCGCGGTAGTCCTCATGCTCGTCCTCGAAGATCGCCCGGCGGGGCATCGGCTTCAGCTGCGCGATCGCAGTCATGACAGCTCCTCATACACAAAGGTGCGTTTCATTTCATTTTCCGTTCTTTCGCAGTTCCGCAAGGGGTTGGATCAAGGGCACGCACAGCGACTCCGAAGCCTACCCGCCACCCGCGTTCGGCAAGCCGGATTGCGCTGACGAGACACATCGGTGAGGATGGATCTTCACCCTTCGACCCTTGAGGAGCACCGCATGAGCGAACAGAACGTGGATCTGGTCCACAGCGCATATGAGGCCTTCGCCCGGGGGGACATGGACATCGTGACGGGCATGCTCGCGGAGACCGAGTGGCACGAAGCAGAGGGAATGCCATACGGAGGGATCTTCACAGGCGCCGAGGCGATCCTCGGCAACGTCCTCGCTCCAATCAGCCAGGACATCGAGGGGTTCATTGCGCACGTGGACGAGGTCCTCGACGCCGGGGATGAGAAAGTCGTGAGCCTCGGGCGATACGGGGGCCAGGGAGCCAAAGGGGCCGTGGACATTCCGTTCGCTCATGTCTGGACTATCCGGGACGGCAAGGTCATGCGTTTCGTCCAGTACACGGATACAAAGCTCTTCAGCCAGGCCCTGGGCAAGTAGCGGCCGGCCTCGGCAAAGAGTCGGCGGTATTCGAGGATCCCACCGCCAGCTGAGGTAGAAGCGCGCAGTTAAGCTAGATTGGTCTGTTCGCACGGCGCTGGCCGCGGTGCTATCCGCCACACCTCCCCTCGCAACACTTTGAATTGAGCCCTCCTGTGATCGCCTCTCCGACGTCTGACGTCCCCACTCAACTGACTCTGGATCCGAACGAGGACGGAGGAAAGCCCGAGCGCTCCGGGTTCGAGGAGCTCGGGCTTCCCGAGCAGATCATCGCGACGCTGAATTCACTCGGCTATAAGAAGCCGACACCGATCCAGGCGGAGGCGATCCCGCCGCTTCTTGCAGGCCGTGACCTACTGGGACAGGCCGCGACAGGCACCGGCAAGACCGCCGCATTCGCTCTGCCGGTACTGGCCGGACTTAACGGGCAGCCGGATGCCGGTTCCCCGTCCGCCCTGATCCTGGTCCCGACCAGAGAGCTCGCGGTCCAGGTGCAGAAGGCCACCCAGCAGTACGCCCGTGGCACGGGTGCCTCGGTTCTCGCCGTCTTCGGCGGGCAGCCGATCGGGCGTCAACTCGGCCCGCTCAAGCGCGGAGTCGACATCGTGGTCGCCACCCCGGGAAGGGCCATCGATCACATTCGACGCGGATCGCTGAAGACCAACAAGGTGCGGGTTCTCGTTCTGGACGAAGCCGACGAAATGCTCGACATGGGCTTCGCAGAAGAACTCGAAGCGATCCTCGAAGGCGTGCCTGAATCACGCCAGACAATGCTGTTCTCGGCGACGATGCCTTCCCGGATCGAATCGATCGCCAAGCGACACATGAACAACCCGGTCCGGGTCAGGATCAAGCGTGACGAAAACGAGGCCGCAGCGGGCCCGCAGATCCGCCAGACCGCTCACCTGGTCACACGCCACAACAAGTCCGCCGCGCTTGCCCGGGTGCTTGACCTGGAACAGCCCGAGTCGGCGATCGTCTTCTGTCGCACCCGGCATGAAGTCGATCAGCTGACCGAAACCCTGGGCAACCGGGGCTACCGGGCGGACGCACTCCACGGCGGCATGACTCAGGAGCAGCGCGACCGGGTGATGGGCAAGCTTCGAAGCGGCTCCACTCGGCTCCTGGTCGCCACCGACGTCGCCGCTCGCGGACTGGACGTCGATCACCTCACCCACGTCTTCAACTACGGGCTTCCCACCGTCCCGGAGCAGTACGTGCACCGGATCGGCCGGGTCGGCCGTGCGGGCCGGACCGGAATCGCGATCACAATTGCCGAGCCACGCGAGAAGCGCCACATCAAAGCGATTCAACGCCTGACCAAAGCGCCGTTTTCGGTCGAAGAGCTACCCACAGTGGCTGCGCTCAAGGAGAAGAGGCTCAAACAGACCGAAGCCGCACTGGCCGAGGAACTGGGCAAGGCCGATAAAGATCTCGCTCCTTTCCGTGCTGCAGTCGAATCGTTGGCATCACAGTTTGAGCCAGGTGAGATCGCGGCAGCCGCGCTGAAGCTCGCCCACGAATCCAGCGGTCGTCCGATCGACGAGAGCGAGATCGCCCCGGCTGCGGCTCCCAGGAAAGGCAAGCGACCGCCGGTCAGCAACGGCCGGCCCGCTGGCAGCAGTCGGCCCGCCGGCAACGGCCGTCCTTCGAGCAATGGCCGTCCCACCGGCAAACCGGGGCGCAAGGGCAAAAGTCAGCCGGCCGGCGACAGCACCCGCCTCTTCTTCAGCGTCGGACGCAGCGCATCGGTCACCCCGAAGGATCTGGTCGGCGCGATCGCCAACGAAGGCGGCATCAGCGGTCAGCAGATCGGTGCGATCGAGGTCAAAGAAAACTTCTCCCTCGTGGATGTACCGAGTGCCTCCGCCGCCGGGGTGATCAAGTCGATGCGTTCCACCCGGATCAAGGGCCGCAAGGCAACCATCCGCCTCGAGCGCTTCTAGCCGCTAAACCGGCAAGGGTCCCGGAAAGCATCGCCAGTGCCCTCAACAGCAAAGACCCCCTGGCGAGAGGAGGGCCAGGCGTGGCCCTGAGAGAAATGGAGTGAAGCGATAGGCATCTCTGCCGATCGGCTGGCAGGCATCGTGGATGAGCCTGACGGGATGGTTGTCCCTCGAGCCACCGACTCAGTACAAGCACTGTTGCAAGCCGGCGGCTCCGCGGTAATAATCATCGAGTGTACCCCGTTCGCAGCATTCTGGCCTGGGTCGCCCTGGGAGTTTCACCCATGCTGGTCGGGTCCGCAATTGCTCTTGACGCCGGTTCGGGCTCCAACTCCCCCGGATTGCTCGAAAGCGTGGCTTTTGCCGTCGCGACTCTCTCAACGACGGGCGTCGGATTCCTTCTATCCGAAAAACAGGAGAAGAACCCGATCGGATGGATCCTTCTGGCAAGCGGCCTGTATCTCGGCCTTCTCGGCCTGACCTCCTCTTACGCCAACTACGGGGTGCTCGAACACCCGGGCGCCCTGCCGGCGACCGAGTGGGCAGTCATGTTCGGGGATCGAACCTGGCCGGCACTTTTCGTGGGTCTCACCGCGGTTACCTACCTCTTTCCCACCGGTTCTCTTCCGGCAGGACGCTGGCGACCCATAGCCTGGATCACCGCCAGTTCGTTCCTTGTCCTGCTGCTGTTTACACCGTTCACGGCCGAGGCCTTTGCCGATCCTTTCGCGGGGGTTGAAAATCCGCTACCTGAGATCGATCCGGGTGCCTATTCGTTTCTCCTGGTGATCGCCATGGTGGGTGCCCTGGCAGGCACGGCCGGAGCAGCCTTGTCGGTGCGCTCCAGGCTGAAGGCGGCCAGTGGCATCGAACTCCTGCAACTTCGCTGGGTTGCCTTTTCGGCCTCATTCATCCCCGCAGTCATGGTCGTCTGCCTGATCGAGGTTGCGATGACCGGTGAGGACGGCCCAGCCACGTTCATCGCGGTGATGTCCGTCATCTCGCTGGTCCCTGTTTCGATTGCCGTAGCGGTGTTGCGGTACCGCCTGTACGACATCGATCGGCTGGCCAACCGGTCGCTCGTCTATGCCTGCCTGACCGCCATCCTGGCCGTGACATTTGGAGCCGTGACGCTTCTGGTGGGCACCTGGGCCGGGTCGGGATCAACCCTGCCCACGGCCGCGGCAACGCTCGCCGTGGCACTCGCTTTCGGTCCGCTTCGATCGTCGGTCCAGAGGTTGGTCGACCGCAGGTTCAATCCAGAGAAGTACCGCGGACTCAAACGGGTCCAGGAGTTCCTGGAAGACCTTCGTGCCGGTCGCGCCGCGCCCGAGGACACGGCGCTGATCCTCGCTGAGGCGTTGGAAGATCCAACGCTTGAGCTTTTTCTATGGCTCGGGGACGAAGGAAAGTACGTCGATATGGCCGGCGCTGAACTGGCAGATTCCGCAGGAAACGGCCGGGCTGAAATTCCAATCCGGCGCGGCGATCTGAATCTCGCAGTGGTGGTACATGACCCTTCACTTCATCAGCGGCAGGACCTGCTCAGAAGTGTTATCGCGGCTTCCAGCCTGGCGATCGAGATAGCCAGGCTCAGGGTTGAAGTCAACCTGAGGCTGGCCGAGGTAAAGCAGTCACGCTCGAGGATGGTAGCCGCAGGAATAGACGAACGGCTTCGACTTGAGCGGGACCTCCACGACGGCGCACAACAGCGGTTGGTCTCGCTGGGGCTCAGTCTTCGCCACCTGCAGAGGTCCCTGCCGACCTCGGAAGCCGAAGTGCGTGACCACCTCGATGAGTCTGTGCAGGAGGTGGGCGGGGTGATCGAAGAGCTTCGTGAACTCGCTCGCGGCGTCAGGCCGGCAGCACTCGACGGTGGCCTGGAGCCGGCCCTGAGGGAGCTTGCGGCCAGATCCCCTCTGGCGGTGGATCTGATGACCACCTCCGAGCGCTTTGACGAGCGGATCGAGACGGCGGCCTATTTCGCGGTGAGTGAATCGCTCACGAACTGCGTCAAGCACTCGGGGGCCTCCCTCGCCACGGTCGAGGCCGCACGTCGGAACGGCAGTTTGCTGCTCTCGGTTTCAGATGATGGATCGGGAGGGGCCAAAGGAGCCCCCGGATCCGGACTGGCCGGGCTCGAGGACCGCATTGAGGCACTCGGTGGCAGCCTGGAAGTTCTCAGTCCCACCGGCTACGGCACCAAGGTGTTGGTGGACCTACCGTGCGCCTGGTGATCGCTGAAGATCAGGCGCTGCTTCGGGAGGGTTTGACGCGACTCTTTCGCGACGCCGGACACGAAGTCCTGGCCGCCGTAGAGGATGCGACGAGGCTGCGCGGAGCAGTCTCCGAGCACGTCCCGGACCTGGCCGTTGTCGACGTGCGCATGCCACCGACGCACACCGACGAAGGGTTGCGCGGCGCCCGATGGATCCGGAGTTCATACCCCGAGGTCTCGGTACTGCTGCTCTCGCAGCACATCGAGACCGCTGGTGCGGTGGATCTGGTCGGCCAGGGCGGATTCGGGTACCTGCTGAAAGACAGGGTCCTCGATGTCGATGAATTCATAGGGGCGGCCGAGCGGGTGGCCGGTGGCGGCTCCGTTCTCGACCCGAAGGTTGTTGCCGCGCTGGTGAGCGGGGGCCCGGGTGGGGCCCTTGAAGCTCTCAGCAAGCGTGAATTTGACGTGCTTTCGCTGATGGCAGAGGGACTGACCAACCGTGCCATCGCCGAGCGTCTCGTATTGAACGAGCGCACCGTCGAAAGCCATGTTCGAAGCGTGCTATCGAAGCTGGATCTGCCGCAAAGGGACGGCGAACATCGCCGGGTGCTCGCGGTGCTCAGGTATCTCCAGGCTCAGTACTAGCGCCTAGAACGAGGTCCGTACCCTGCCACAGAATTCAAGTGCTGACCCGGATGAACCGACGCAGTTTCGCGCCTAGGTTGTCGTGAAACAGCCAACCCGGGAGGTAGATCGATGGACAAAGCAACTGAATACAACGAGGCAATCGATGTCGGACCAAAGGCCACACAGACGGATGACCGGCCCTACGGAGCGATCGCATTCGTGCTCGCCCTGCTGTCCGTTCCAGGTTCAACCCTGGCATGGGATCTGCCCTTGGGTGGCCTCTGGATCGGCCTCCCGCTGGGTGTCGCGGCGATCGTAATCGGGGTACGTGCCCATCGGGCCGGCCAGAGAGTCGGGCTGGCAACAGCTGCGATCGTCATCGCCGGCTTGATGATTGCCCAGATGGCAGTCTGGACAGTGGCCAGCGTCGCTTCCTGAGCCTGGACGATCTCGGACGGGAGCTGACACCAAACGATCAGCCCCCTTTTTCGTTCCTGATCGGCGGTTCCCGGGAACGGCGGTTCCCTGCCGCAGTGTGGTGATGATCATGCCGACCGGCAGAAGCAGCAGGCCGCGCTAGGGCACCGGCCTCAGACAGGTGGGTGGTGCGTAGGTCGTCAGCGCCGGACCGCTCTCCAGCTGAGGCGCGCCACTCTTCTTCTTGCCCAGGTAGAACTTGAAGTACCTGGCCAAAGTCCGTCGCTCAAGAGCGACTGTCGACGCCGGATCGGCAGTTCCGATGAAGGAAGGCATCTGCGACGCGTACGGCCACTCCGGATACTGGGCCACTACCTGAGGTGACAGCGACTGGAAGTCACTGAACGCGTAGTGCTTGGTGCCTGCGAAGAGCAAAGCCTGCTTTGGCCCGGTCTGGCGCCCATAGTAGGCGCGGGCGAGCGTGAGCCGGAATGTGTCACGGAGTGCGGCTTCTGAAAGCAAAAGCAGATGCGGAGTCTTCAGATTCCTCGCGGCGAGTTCATCGTTCCAGACCTCCCCGTCAAGATTGACCGCAGCATCAAAGCGAGAGTCCTTGTTGGCCGTTTCGAAAGCCGTAGCACCGCCCAGCGAATGGCCCATGATGCCGGAATGTTTCCGGTCAACGTGCTTCCACAGCGGTGACGATCTCCTGTCGGACAGACCATCGACGAAAGTCAGGACGAAACTGGCGTCATCGGCTCTGATCGACTCGAGGGCCGCCGACTGGTCGGCAGGAGCCCCGACCGAGTCAAAGGGTCCGCCGTAAACACCTTCGCGCACCGGACCCGAAGGGAACCCGCCCGCGAACGCCTCGTACGTACGATCAATGGCCGCCAGGATGAACCCGCGGCTTGCCAGATCAGAAGCAAGCGATGTGTACATAGACCCGGTGGCGGTATAGGCGTGTGAAAGCAAGATCACGGGATGAAGGCCCCTGGCAACTTGTCCTCCCTGGCACACTCCGGTCTTGATGTCGACCTGCCGGCCGGCAACGGTCTCTTCTTCAAGCCGGTCGATGACCGCGCCGGGTGCGTAGCCGGCCGGCCGGCACTTAAGCTTCCTGCCGTTCGGACTCTTGCTCGCACGCGGGTAGAACAGCCGAATCATGAGCTTCCTCCTGCCGGAATCCGCAAAGCCCATATCCCGTGACTTGTCGACAGCGAGTTCAGTGCGGCTCCCCACCGCGCTACTCCCCGTCGGCCTGGGAAGCGAAAGGTTGAGGGTTGCGGCCGATGCCGTCGGGGCCAGTCCGAAGCCGATGATCAGCGCTGCCAGTACGAAGATGCCAGCAGGTCGAGGGAGCCTCGGCCCCCGGACTGGCGACCGGCTCGTCGTAGCCCGAACCGACACCGGTGTGAATTTGTTCAATCTGCGCTTCCGTCTACTTCACTCGAATGGACTTGTTGAGCGTCTTTGACTTGTTACCGGCCGCGTCAGTGGCCGTGATGCTCAGCTTGTACCTGCCCGGCTTCAGCTCACCCTTCCTGACTTTCACCGTGTTGGCACCTGGCTTGAGCTTCTTGTTTACCGTGACCGTCCTGAGCTTCTTGCCGCCCTGTCTCCGGGGTGTCGGCTTGAAGGTGGCCTTGATCGAGGATGCCTCCGAGACGGTGATACCCAATGAGTAGTTCCTGCCGGACTTCCCGAACCTGACCTTGCTGAGAGCGGGCCTGGTCTTGTCGAGAACAGTGCTCGCGACCAGTGAATCGGCCTCGAAAAGGATGTTCGAGTCCGAGATCGCGTCACCGGCGTCAGCGATCGCCAGACGAACGTGGTTCTTGACCCCGGGGTTCACGGCGGCGTTGCAGGAGAGGACGGTCGTGAATCCGTCCATGCCGGTGTCGAAGGTCGCCGGACCTTGCTCGATGTCGTTGTTGTGGAAGAGCTCGGAATGACTGTTTGCATTGATCGTGTCGACCGAAACCGGTTGCTGACCGCCGGGAACCTGGGCGCAGTTCCTGCCATTGACCCGGAAGGCGAAGACGTCGGCGTGGCCGGTGCCCACGTATTCGTTGTATTCCTCGGAGCCGAACACGTAATCGAAGGTCAGCAGGTTGCCGTCGGGGACCACGTCAAACTCGAGGATCGCGGCGTCGTTTGTGACCAATCCGACCAGGGCCTCCAGGTCATCCGTCCCGTCCAATCCATGGTCGGTCGAGGTGTCGCCCGCGACGTTCGGTCCGATAATGCTCCCGATCAGTCCAGTGCCGAGGACTACACCGGCCGGGATCCCCACATCGGTCCCGCCGCTGAAACTGCCGGCGGCCGCCGGATTGCCGACGTAGGTTGCCCCTGAGACCGTGGTTCCCGGTCCGGCGATCTGGTCGATGAGGTCCGCGACCGTCGGACCGCTGGCAAGGTCCTGAGTGGTGATCGCCCCCGAGGCGCCCGCTGGCGCAAGAAGCGCAGCGGACACAGTTGCGAGACAGAGGATGTGTTGTGTTTTCAGCATGGCGGCCTCCGGCCTTCGGACGATTCGTTCCGGAAGGGTAACCGACGATTGCGCCCTGAATCAGGATTTCAGTGGTACCGCTTAAGCCTTGAAATCGCTGAGGCTGATGGGCGCGTGGAGATCTCGGCAACCGTCTCCGAGTCCGTCGCAGAGGCGCCTGGCAGCAGAGACCTCCTGGCAAGGGGGCCTGAGCGTGGTCCCGAAAGTCATAGCGGGGGACCCGGGTTGCGATCCCCTCGAAATTACTTGTACGCGATGCCGGCGCCCGTCGGCCCCGCGAGCGGCAGCATCTCCACCCGCTCGAACCCGACCTCCGAGCACCACCGGGTGAAGTCGGCGCCGGTGAAGTCGAACGCGTCCCCGAACTCGATCAGCATGTTCAGCGACATCAACAGCCCGAAGACGTTCTCGCGGCGGGCGTCGTCGATGAAGTTCTCGATCACGATGAATGCCCCACCTGCCGGCAGAGCGTCGTAGGCGGCCTGGATCAACTGCATCTTGCGCTCGAGGTTCCAGTCATGTAGGACTTGCCCCATCGTGATGACCTCGGCCCCCGGTAGACGATCGGCAAAGAAGTCGCCGGCTGCGGTGCTCACGCGGTCGCTCAACCCCGCGGCCTCGATCGTTCGCCTGGCGATCGGCTCGACCACCGGCAGGTCAAAGCTCGTGGAGCGGATGTGCGGGTGTCGGCCCGCGACGACGATCGACAGCTGACCGGTCGCGCCGCCGACGTCGCAGTGCGTCCTGTACCTCGAGAAGTCGAACTCCTCCGCCAGCGCGTGGAATCCTGCCATCGAGATACCCGTCATGGCGTGCATGAACTGCTCAAGCCTGTCCGGGTCGCTGTAGAGCTCCTCGAATATCGGCTTGCCGGTGTGCTTGATCTCGTTCTGGGGCTCGCCGGTCTGCAGCGCCTCGGTCAGGTCTCCCCAGAATGGGTACAGGCGCGCGTTGCTCATCTCCAGGATCCCGCCGATGTAGGTCGGGCTCGCCTTATCCAGGTAGGCGGCGGTCGCCTCCGTATTGCGGTAACCCGCATCGCTCCCGTCACCCTCACGATCGAGCAACCCGAGCGCGACGAGTGCATCGGGGAAGTCCGGCACAGCACGAGCGTCCAGCCCGAGCTGTTCGGCGATCCGGGCTGCGGTCATCTTGTCGCTGCCGAGCCGGGTGAAGAGCTCGAGCTCAACCGCCGAAAGGACCGTCTTCGACGCCATGAAGCCGGCACCCAGCGTCATGATCAAAGTGGGATCGATCTGTTCACTCACTGTCGGGACGCTACTCGAACCTTCCGATTCTGCGCTCACCTTCAGGGGCGCGTCGTCGCAGCCTCGGATGTCCGGGCATCGTGAAAAGCGATCACGACTGCCCGGTCCTCTGCCTCGAAGTACACGTAGACGACTATCAACCAGCCCCAGGGGCCGATCAGAGCGCGGCAGTCCCGCCACGGCCCGGAGAGCTTCCTTATCGACTAAAGCTCGGAGAGGGGCACGGTGTCGCCCTGTCGAGCCTGCTCGATCGATTCCTGTGCGCGCTCCCACGCTCCGGGGATCCCGTCGAGAACCTCGGTGATCCGAGCGGCTTCCGGATCGGCCTCGTCCAGGGCGCTGGAGAGGAGAGACCTGGCCAGCGTCCCCTCCTGGACATGCGTGCGCTCGGCCAGCCTGGTGAGCTTTCGGGCGTAGTCCGGGTCGAGGGTGACGTTGATTCGACGGTTCGGCTCAGCCATGGCTCCACCCCACACGCATCTACACGCCTTGTACAGAAATCCAACTCCGGGGAGCCGCGGCCCCATGAACACAAAACCCTCAGGCGAGAGGGGGCGGTGTGTCGACCTTGAGGCTCGCCTGGCGCGAGGCTAGGGCCGCTTGACCTTCACCGACGTGCTGTCGGACCCGCCTCCGCCGTTGCTGGACGTTACTTTCGCCAGCACGTTCGTCTGACCCATTCGGGTGAACCCGATCGTGACCTTCGCGGTCCCGGTTCTTCCGGCGCCGATCGATCCGAGCATCTTCTCGATCCGGCTTCGCCCGAAGCGAACCATGACCTTGACTCCGGTCGCCGCGGCATCGCCCGAGTTGGTGACGGTCACCCTGAAGGTGCCTTTGTTGCCCCTCCTGACGTTGGCGGGACCGGTGATCTTCACCTTGCCGATTATCGCCTTCTTCACCGGAGGGACTCCTCCAACGGTCTGGCTGTAGGCGAGTGAGGTCGAAGGGCCGAACAGGCTGTTGCCCGCATAGGTGGCCACGATCGAGTGGAGTCCGGCCGAGGGGTAAGTCGTCGAACAGGTGAACTGCCCGCCCGGATTGAGGTCGGTCGCAGCGCATCCGGGGATCGTGGTCCCGTTATCGGTGAATGACACCTTTTCGCTGCTCGGGGGTGGCGAGACGGTCGCCGTAAAGGTGACCTGCTGGCCTGGGGTAGACGGGTTCGCCGAGGAAGTGAGCGAAGCCGTGGTCGGAGTGATACTCAGAGCCGAACCAGTTTCGACGGCGCCGATATCGCAGCTGCTGCCGTCGGCTCCGGGTCGAGGGAATCCGCGCTGGTCCGTGGTCACGTCACATTGCGCGAGCGGCACTCCGCCGATCGCGTTACTACCCGCAGCCAGCACCATCGTCTCGGTCGGACCGCCGTAGTTCCCAAGCAGGCTGAGTCCCGGATCGGTACTGGTCGAACCCGGGCAGGTGCTGTCGTTCGGGAAGTTGAGGTTGTAGCTCTGGTTGGCGATGTCGCTTCCGGCACCGGCGAACTCGAAACAGTTCATGTCCCCTGATGGCGAGGCGGCCCCGTTCAGGTAAACGAGTGTCTTGCGGAGGTTGACTCCGGCTCCCCCGGTGTTGAACCGGGGACCGGTGGCCAGGCCGGCTCCCCGGCCGCGTGCTCCGGGGCCTGCGCTCGAGGAGCCACCGCCGCCCGCCCCCTTTTCACCCACGTAGTTCGCCGCAATTGTCACGTGGGTCAGGAGTGCCTGTCCGTTATGTGCTCCCTGAGCCCAGAGGCCACCGCCGTCACCGCCGTAACCTCCCAGCCCCCCACCGAGCGAAGAACCGGAGCTGCCGGCACCAAAGCCGCCGTTGCCGCCGTCACCGGTCCGGTTGTGGTTGAAAGTGACGTTGCTCAGGGTCAGGTTGGCCGTGGTACCGCCATTGAGGATTCCTCCGCCGCGGCCTCCTCCGCCGCCGGTTCCTGCCCGACCGCTGGTTCGGAAGTTGCCGGAAGCACCACTCTGAGCTCCACCCGGTCCCGAGGAACCACCATTACCTCCAGCGCCGGTGGTGTTGTCACTGATCGTCGAGCTGGTGATCGTTGCGTTGCCGAGGTTGTAGATGCCACCACCTCCGCGCACGTCGTTCCAGAAGGTGCCCTGATCCTTTCGGTACTGTCTGCCGCCGTTGCCGCCGTCCCCGCCGTCCCCACCCGTGCCACCGTTGAGCTCAAGGTCACCTGGTGCGGGAGACGGACCGGCGCCAGGTCCGCCGCCGCCGCCGTTGCCACCTCGGCCGACGTGATTGTCCTTTACGGTCGAGTTGCTGATCGCGAGCGATCCGGAGTTCGAATTAAAGATGCCGCCGCCGTCGCCTCCCCAGGCGCCGTTGCCGCCCGCCGATCCGTTCGGATTGTTTCCGAGGCCCCCCAAACCGATGGCTCCGGCACCGCCGCTTCCGCCGTCACCGGTCGCGTTGTCGCTGACCGTGGAATTGGTGATAGTCAGGGAAGCGCCGTCGTTGTTGTAGATGCCACCGCCCTTGCCACCCTCTCCTCCACTGCCACCGCCCGATGCGGGGAGAGGCGCCGCCCCCTGGCTCCCGGTTCCGGTCCGGTTTCCGGTGATCACTGAACGGTCAATGGTCAGCGATCCCTTGTTCCAGATCCCGCCACCGGGGGGCACGGGAACGGCCCCGTAGAAGCTCGGCGCCACCGGCGAGTCCGGCGTCTGGCCTCCGGTCACAGTGAGGCCCGAGAGTGTGACGCTGGCACCCTGCGCGATCTCGAAGACCCGGCTGGCGCCGTTGGCGTCGATCACGGTCGAGAGAGGGTCGTTCACATTCGCCCCGTTGATCGAGATGTTCGCACCGGCCGGGACCACCAGTTGCCCGTCGGTTGGCGTGTAGGTGTTGGCGGGGAGGTTGATCGGAGTCTTATCGCCGGATACGACGGCACCGCAGGGCGTGCCGCTGTTGTTTGCGGCAGCGGCCTGGATCGCCCCGCGAAGCGTGCACGCGCCGGTTTCGCCAGTCGATGTCACGGTCACGGCCGACGCGGCCTCGACTGAGGAGATGGTCGCGACCATGACCACTGCGATTGCGGCAAAGAAGCGCCTGCCTCGACTGCTGTTCCTGCGTGTGCCCAAACTCAAGACGACTCAAACTCCCCAGACTCGAATGCTTGCTCTGACGCGATCATGTCACCTCCACACCCTGTTGGCAAGTGGCTGAGTCCAGATCAGTCCGCAAGCGGAGGGCAGGTTCGGCGCCGAACGGTAGGACCAAGGTGAGGCCGTGGACTCGACCTTTCCCCACCCGAACCGCAGAAGACCGGCTTGGACGCCCCCGACAGCCTGTATTTCGAGAACCACTAACCCCCTGGCGAGAGGAGGTCTAAGCGTGGTCCCGAGGGACGTCGCGGGGCCCGCTTCGTTCCTCAGGGGGACGCCCGAATGGTCGAGCGAGCCAAGCGCACCTCCGCCAGCAATTGCCAGCGCGACCGCGGCCATCGACACGTTGTCGGGGCCTCCCAGAGCGTGTAGCCATCGTGTGCGCCGAACGCGCACCAGAACCTGTGCAGCTTCCACGGGCGCCCCCGCGTCCCCGCCGTCCCTCCGTTCTCGGGACGATCGGACGGACAGGGACGACATCTCAGGTGACCTTGCGCTGATCGTCGTCGAAATCGGCCCTCTCTGGAGCGGCTTCATCATTGAGTCCAAGCCGAGAGCTGACCGACCTTCAGCTCGCCCTACCCTGCACCCGCCCCATCCTCCGGCGCTCCTTCACCGAGCCGCCACTCGGTGAAACCTGCCGGGGGGTGAAGCAATCCGATTCGTTTCCACAAGCCTCCCGCTGTCGGATACAGTCGATGCAATCCACGGAAAGGCTGTCTTGAGATCGTTCAGGGAAAAAGTCACAGGGAAACGACCTTCACCGGCGCTGATCATCTCGATCCTCGCGCTGTTCGTCGCCCTCGGGGGAACCAGCTACGCGGCGATACAAATCAACGGCAAGAACATAAGCAATCGCTCGATCGCTGGCAGCAAGATCAAGAAGAGCGCCTTGACGACCAAAGAAGTCAGGAACAAGTCACTGCTCAAGACTGATTTCAAGCCAGGACAGATTCCGGCTGGCGCCGCAGGACCCCCAGGTGCCACCGGGGCCCCAGGTGCCACCGGGGCCCCAGGTGCCAACGGAGCCCCAGGAGCCACATCTGTAGTCATGAGGAAGGGCAGCGTATTCAACATCCTCGCGGGGAACTTCGAAACTGGAACTGCGAACTGTCTTGCCGGCGAGAAGGCCACGGGCGGCGGCGTCTTTAACCAGAGCCAGGTCTTCACGATGGCTATCACGTCCAGCTACCCGATTCCGAATGGGACAGACACCACAAACACCCTCACCGGAGTCGCGGCCACCGGCTGGAAGGTTTGGGTCGCCAACAACTCGTTAGTTACCCATGCCGTTCAGGCCTACGTGATGTGCGTATCGCCCTGATTCAGTACTGAAGCAGCCCGGCCAGAGCGCGTGCGACATGTTCGCCGCGCTCGGCCAGGGCGTATTCGGGGTGGGGATCGTCCGGCGACGGCCTGTCGTTCGACGATCCCCACCGCTTCGAGTTGCTCCAGCCGCTCCGAGAGCGTGGTTGGCGACACTCCCGGCAGCGCCTCCTGCCTGAGCCGTAGCTGCAGCCTCTCCCCTAAGAAGAAACATTCTGATCTTCCCCAGCAAAGCGGACAAGCGCTTCATGAACCAAGCGGCGCTCGATGGCCGCTTGGCACCCCCACCCCCCCTTAAACACAAAACCCCCTGGCGGGAGGGGGCGGTGTGTCGACCTTGCGTACGTAGCGGGGCCCGCTTCGTTTCTCAGGGGGACGCCCGGATACTGGAGCGGGTGGCAACCTGAATCCGGAGCCCTGATCCGGGAGTTGAACTCGGTACCGGGGGACTCGACGCGTTCCGTGATGCCAAGCCGGTCTGGATCGACTCGCTCATCGAAGCCAAGGAGTCTTCGTACCCGTACGGGTAGGTCGGCCAAGGGCCGCGCCGGTGCCATAACCGGCACCGGCGCTGGCCACCTGCCCGTCAGCTGGCGTTGCCCGCGCTACCGCAGTCGACCATGCCGTAATCGTCGGCAATCGCATCGCTCTCGGCAGTGAGCCGCTCGACCTCAGGCGCGAGGGCGTTGATCGTGCCGATCTCCTGGGCGCGAAGCGCGGCGCTGAACTCCTCCGTCAGGGCCGGCTGCTCGTTGAGGATCGCGAGCCACTCATCGATCGTCGCCTGGTCCTCGGCGGGCGGGGCGAGCTCCTCGATCTGGGCGAGGGCTTCTTCGCTTGTCGCCGCCGTCTGGTCGAAGTTGTCCGCCGCGGCCTCGAAGTCGCCCTGATCGAGCAGCGCCTGAAACTCCTCCTGATCCGCCTTCGCCGTCTCGTTGAATTCGGCGCAGATCTGATCCGCCTGGGTGATGAAATCGTCCTTGCTCAACTCGCCCGAATCGGACCCTCCGCAGCCTGCAAACACGGCCGCTGCGAGCAGCGCGCCTACTCCGAGTACCGCAACGCGGTTACCGCCTGACCTGATGATCATCTGAACCCTTTTCCCCCAGCCTTGCTTGTCTTGTCACCACGATCCTAATACAACAGTGGGGAAGCACCGGATCTGGCAGCGGGTCCCATCAAAC
>Ga0105044_10003243_pt1 | contig 22297 bp, 6 predicted proteins | sample MAT01_FD_78092 | JGI IMG/M metagenome (GOLD analysis project Ga0105044, IMG submission 78092) | Freshwater microbial communities from Lake Fryxell liftoff mats and glacier meltwater in Antarctica - MAT-01 | ecosystem: Environmental > Aquatic > Freshwater > Ice > Liftoff microbial mat | place...
ATCCAATAAATCCAATAAATCCAATAAATAAGCGTTAGTCATAAAAAAATACGAACATTTTTGCATGTCTGTTTTTTCCCTTTTCTCCTTTTGCGCAAAGTGCAGGGAGGGGAATTTCCTTTGAAGGAGTGAAAACGTCCTTCTTAGTAAGGTAATGCATCCATTTCGTACATTTTTATAATTAAAAACTAGAACAAAATTAGCCTCCAGAACAAAATTAGCCTCCCTTTCCCCTTTTAATTTGTAGAAGTGAAGAGCAAAGTGAAAAAAAAAAGGACGCCCTATTAAATATAACTTGGTCTATCGACCAAATTCTATTTAAACAAAAACAAGGACAAAATATCTCTTTTCTCTGTTAATTTACTGTATTCCATCTTTGCTCTGTACTACGAAAGGCTTTACAAAAGAGAAAGAGTAAAATAAATAATACTTATCTCCTTCGCTTTCTCTTTGTAAGGATCCCCCACTATTTCTGCTCTTCCACTTTTGCTTTATTTTTCTGCTATCGTAAATAGCATCGTATAGCTATTTACGTTCGTTCCCCTTCTTTCCGTACAGAACCTTGTCTATCGCAGATAGCTCTGTGGTAAGAAGGAAATCTATCTACGATAGATAGCTTTATTTTATCTACGATAGATATAAAAAAGTGGGAAGTAGAAAAAGGGGGAGGTTATTGTAGATAGTTCCTATTGGAGTGAGATCTTCTACAAGGCAATGAGGGAAAATGAAGATATAGGAAGGAGGGACATAAGGTACCTCCTTTACTATTTGGGTGGGGGAGAAAAAACAAAAATAACAAAACTATCTTTAGGTGGGACAATTTATTAAAAAAAAGTAGCCTTTTAAAAATAAAAAGAAGAATAAACTTTGTTCATTTTGTTCTATTAAAAAAGAAGTATAAATATAAAAAACAACTAATTTATTATGAGCGATACTCAACAAACAAAAAACGTAGGTCGTGTTGTACAAATCATTGGTCCAGTTCTTGATATTGTTTTTTCAAAAGGTCAGGTTCCAAATATTTACAATGCATTAACAATTCAAACTAAAAATGCAGCTGGTACAGAATTATCTGTTACTGTTGAAGTTCAACAATTATTAGGTGATAATGCTGTACGTGCAGTATCAATGCAACCAACAGAAGGTTTAATGCGTGGTATGGATGTATTAGATACTGGTAAACCACTAAATGTACCTGTAGGTCGTGATACATTAGGTCGTATTTTTAACGTATTAGGTGAACCTGTAGATAACTTAGGTGCTGTAAAACAAGTTGAAACATTACCAATTCACCGTCAAGCGCCTGCTTTCGTAGACTTAGATACTCGTTTAAGTATTTTTGAAACAGGTATTAAAGTTGTAGACTTATTAGCACCTTACCGTCGTGGTGGTAAAATTGGTTTATTTGGTGGTGCTGGTGTAGGAAAAACTGTTTTGATTATGGAGTTAATTAATAATATTGCAAAAGCTCATGGTGGTGTATCAGTATTTGCTGGTGTAGGTGAAAGAACTCGTGAAGGTAATGACCTTTATACTGAAATGAAAGAATCAGGTGTAATTGTTGAAAAAAATTTACCTGAAAGTAAAGTAGCTTTAGTATATGGTCAAATGAATGAACCACCAGGTGCACGTATGCGTGTAGCTTTAACTGCATTAACAATGGCAGAATATTTCCGTGATGTTAACAAACAAGACGTACTTTTCTTTATTGATAACATTTTCCGTTTTGTTCAAGCTGGTGCTGAAGTATCTGCTTTATTAGGTCGTATGCCTTCTGCTGTAGGTTACCAACCAACTCTTGCTACTGAAATGGGTACTTTACAAGAACGTATTACAAGTACTAAAGATGGTAGTATTACTAGTATTCAAGCTGTTTATGTTCCTGCTGATGACCTTACTGACCCTGCACCTGCAACTACTTTTGCTCACTTAGATGCTACTACAGTATTAAGTCGTAACTTAGCTGCTAAAGGTATTTATCCAGCAGTTGACCCTCTTGAATCAACATCTACTATGTTACAACCATGGATTGTAGGTGAAAAACACTATGCAACTGCACAAACAGTTAAAAAAACATTACAACGTTACAAAGAATTACAAGATATTATTGCAATTTTAGGTTTAGATGAATTAAGTGAAGAAGACCGTTTAGTTGTAGCACGTGCACGTAAAATTGAACGTTTCTTAAGTCAACCATTCTTCGTTGCTTCTGTATTTACTGGTTCAGACGGTAAATATGTAAGTTTAGCTGAAACAATTGACGGGTTTACAAAGATTTTTGCAGGTGAATTAGATGACTTACCTGAACAAGCTTTTTATTTAGTAGGTAATATTAATGAAGTTATTGCTAAAGCAACATCTTTAAAATAAAAAGTTATAATTTATAAAATATATATATATGTAAAAAACAAATAAATATATTTATAAAATAAAAATAACTTTTTTTATTATGACTCCCTTTTTTAGAAAATCATTTTTTATTCAGCATAAAAAAATAAAACATTTACCTTTATAATAAAGGTAAATGTTTTATTACCTTTTCTCTATAGAAAATGTTTTATTTTTTTTATCTATGTTTATTTGTTTTTTTTTTTACTTATTTTTAGTTAGCCTTTAGTAACTACTCTTATTTGTGTATTTATTTTAGAGAGCTAATATCAAACAAAATTAATAATAACCCATATTTCTGGTTAAGCTTACAACCCCTTAATTTATTTTGTAAAGGGCTTGAAGTCTCCTACTGAAGGGAACACAACATGCTGCTTTTTCCTACTACTGAAGGGATGAACTTTCTCCCCTCTTTCTTTCTTCTTTCGTTTATCCCCTCCTTTATATAGCTTCTATAGCTCTTCAGCTCAACCTTCCCGTAGAAGGATGACCTATAAGCTTCACCCTACATATCTTAGATTCTTTGATAGGAGAACTTCTCCTAGCGTAGATAGTATAGCATAGCTTTCGATCTATCTATGATTTCCTTCTTATATATCTACTATAGACAGGGTTATCGTAGATAGTTCCTATTTGAATCTTGAACAAAACCCCTCCCCTCCCCTCCCCTCCCCTTAAGAGGAAGGGGAGGGGAGGGGGATGGGCATACTTATCTACGATTCTACGATTCTACGATTCTACGATTCTACAATTCTACGATTCTACAATTCTACGATTCTACAATTCTACGATTCTACGATAGATAGGCCATCTATCTACTCCTACCGTAGATAGGTATGGGGGTTTGTTAAAGATTCAAATAGAAAGGTAAGGAACAGAGAAAAGAGTGGGCATCCTATCCTTTCTGTGATAGAAAGCATCGCTTCTTCTTATCTATCGCTTATAGCTTTGCAGTAAGAAAGGAACAAAGCGAAGAAAGGAGGGGAGCTTTTACTTTCATCTGTACGGAACAAAGCAATAAAGCTGTCTTATTGAAGATAGGAGAGGTGACCATACTCCTAAGGGACCCTTTAATTATATTCAATAGGAAAGCTTCTCTTATCGTAAATAGTATTGCATTGCTCCTATTGTAGATAGTATCGCATAGCCATCTACTGTTTTACAGAGGGGGAACAAAGCGGCGAAGTGGCTAAGAAACAGAGAAAAGAGTGGTAAGTGGCAATCCTATTGAAGAAAGGCCTTTGGTGCGCTATGCCTTCTCTTGCTTTTACCACTTTTGCTTCAATTTTCTTTGCATAAGAACAACTTATATCTTTTTCATATAAAAAATAAAAAATAAAAAATAAAAAGGGTGAAAATCAATTTATTCCTACAAAGGGGGATAAACTTACTGATTGACAAAAATAAACATTTTATGTTAAATTATTTTTAGGAAACATTTGTTTTTTATTCTCTTTTTTTTTACATTTTATCTTTCATAATTCTACGCTTATATGCCCTAATAGAGTTTACTCAATAAATCAATTTATTGATTATCTTGGTACTAAAAAAGCAAACTCCATTCATTGCGAATTTATTGCTTTAGCAGCAAGGCCAAGCCTTTTTAAGAAAAGACTTGGCCTTTTAATTTTGTGTATTCTCTCCAAAGGGTCTTCATGGCCCCATCCTTCGGTAGGAGACTTTCAAGCAAATCCACGTATAAGCCCCTTCTTAGCTTCTTTCTCCATTCCTTTCTTACTGCAAAGCAGATATACTTAGGAAAAGCACACCCCTTACCCTTCAATGGCCTACCTATCTACAATTTCCTTCTTACCTATCTACGATAGAGTTATAGGGGTGGCCATCCTCTTACGTGGGATGGAACCTAATATATACAGAAAGGAGGAGGACGTCAAAAAGAGAAAGAATAAAAAGAATAAAAGGTGCCCCCTGACAAAATCACGTAGGGTTCAATAGGAGGTTATTTTATTGTTTCTTGAAGGAAGGCTTTTTGTTCTTTTTGGTCCTTCTGTCCTTCTGAGGAAAACCTTCCCTTTCACATTTGGGAAAGCAGGTAAAATTATGGCCCTTTTTTTGGTAGACATAAAGGCCATTGAGTCACAAAGTTTTTTACCTAAAAGAATAACACATGGTGGTTACCTTTTTTCTGTAGAACACAGAAGAGAAGGAACAATGTGCTTCAAAAAAGCGCAGAGAGGGAGAACAAACTATCATACTCTCTTTTAGGCAGGGCTAGTTTTATAAATACACAAAAAGTTGAAAGACTGAAGTAGGAATTATGTTTGTTTCTTGGATTTTTTAAATTCCATTATTTTTATAAACTATAAATTATCACAAAATATATCACAATTAATGTGTCCACACTTCCCTATAAGTGGATTACTTTCACCTTTCTTTGAAAGTAAGAAGCAGCAACCTTATTCAATTTCGTCTGCTTTTTATTCACAAAAAGGAACATACCAAAAAGCTCAAAAGGAATACAAAAGTTGTCCTTTCGTTCCTTCTGTTCCTTCTATTCCTTCAGTGAGTCCTCTTTCTGCTTCCCTAAAGGGGTTATTTTTGAACACAAAAAGGGAAAGGGTGGTTATTGCTTCACAAAAACACAAGTTCCTTTTTATAGGAAGAGTGCTTTACCCTGCACTTTACTCTACTCCACTCCACTCCACTCCACTCCACTCCACTCCTTCACTTTGCGAAAAAAGTGGGAAGTGGGAAGTGGTAAGTGGGAAGTGGGAAATGGGAAGTGGGAAAATGAGAGCAGCTTTTACTTCAGATAAAAAAGAGGAAGGGCTTCGTACAAAGAAAAAGAAAACAATACACCAATATTTACTATCTCGTTTGTTATATTCACGCTTCTTCCCTATTTCTCCAATAGAACTGCAAAAAAACTTAGAGGAAAATGCAAAAATAAATATTGGAAGTTCTAGTTTTAGCAACTCTCCTTTAATTAAGAAAAGTGAAAAATTTAATTATTTTTTCCCTTATAGAAAATCTTTTTTATGTTATTGGCTTTTACCTTTTGTTGGTTTTGTTTTTACAATAAATAAAAATAAAGAAACAAAGTTGTTTCACACAATTATAGCTGATTCCTCTCTTTACTTTTCTCCTTTTGGTCAAGATAGGAAGCTTATCCCCTATTCTTCGACTTTTCAAGAGAAGCAAAATTTAAATGATGGCAATTATTTTAAAAAACTACAAAATTCTGCTCTTCCTTACACTCCCAAATATGTATTACCTGAAAAGTTAGGGAACAATAAAGCAATCTTTAATATGGAAACAACACAGCAAGAAAATTTAATTTCTTATCTGTTACCAACTGTTAAATCAAATACTACAGATCAAAATTATATGGATATTCAAAACAATATACATATTCAAAATAACATAAAAGAATATAGTAATTTATATTTGCAATCTTTAGAAAATTATGTTGAATCTTGGACTCCCACGTTAAGAGCCCTTCCTAGCTCTTCTCTGAAAAGTATTGGGATCTCTAAGACTTCTAGCCCCTCTACCTTTGTCATAAATACTTTTCCCCCCTCTATTGCCTATCCTTCTATCCTTTCACACCTTCGCCAAGGCATGAAAGTGGGAAGCAATGAAGCAATCCCTCAGCTTCATTGCTTCCCACTTTCACATCTTTCCACTTCCCACTTTTTTCCTCGTACTGAAAAAGCTAAGGAGTGGGAATCACTTTATAGCTCCCCACTTCCCACTTTTTTTGCAAAGCAAAAAGGTGGAACAAACAAAGAAGGGGCTAAAGAAGTCCATATAGCCCCTTTTAAGTCAAATTTATCGTTTAGAAGAAAAAGGTTAAAAAGTATTTGGTTAAATTTAGATGTGTGTGTAGCAGTTTCAAGTTTTAACCAACCTAATAATAATCCTTCAACTTTTGTGTTCAATTCTAGTAAGAATCCTAAAAAATCTGTTACTGTTATGGATTTTAATCATAAAAAAATCAGATGTTTACAAGCTTTATTTTTAGACCAAAAATTTGATTCTGATTTTTATAACACAACTGGTTTTTTGAATCAACCTAAAAAGAACCTATTGTTACCATTTTCTCCTTTAGAAGACAGTAGAAAGGAGTATACAAAAAATATAACACATTTAAATCCAGTTTTCTCTTTTCTAAAAACCTCTTTTTTATTAGATAATTTTACAAAAACCGAATTACTCAATCTCCCTTTGGTAGATAGACCAAAGCAAGAAATAAGTAGTCCACATTTTTCTCTTCTTGTTTATACCCCGCCAAAGGGTAATTTAGTAGCTAACTCTATCAAAGGAACCGAAGGAAAAATTGCTCCCTCACTTTTTATCAAACCTCTTCTTCTGCTACGCAGGGCTCTTTTAAATAAAAACCCATCTTCTCTTAGTTCTTTAATGTCAAACTTTCCCGAGGGACTTTCTTCAGCTTCAGAGGGGATCGCTGTATCGCTTTATAGCTCCCCCGCTGCTTATTCGCAAAGCAATCCCCACTCCTTCGCTTTGCAAAAAAAGTGGGAAGTGGAAAGCCGCGAAAGTGGTAAGCAGGAAGGAGCAAAAGAAAGAAGGGAAGGTCTACCCTTCCAAACAAAGACAAAGCGCTTTCTCCCAAAAAAAGAAAAGGGGATGATTGACTTTGTAGTTTCTAGCTTTAGTAGCCATTCGGAAGAAAAGGGAGGGCAAGAGAGTAAAGCAAAAAAGCGAGAAACAAAACTATCAAAAGAACAACTTTACAAATTATTATTGAATTCTTTTAGTAAATCTTTTACTTTATCCCCAAATTATTTAAAAACAGAAATGCCTGTCCCTTCTCTTATTCTAAATAAAGAAGAAAGTAAAGAAAGCACATTGTTTTTGGAAGGGAAGAGTAAAAAAAATATCATAAATTTACCTAAAAACATTAAAATGTCTTATCCAATTTTAATAACATCTCATTTATTTTTAAAAGAAAAACAAAATTCTTCTTTGTTTACTAATACTTCTTTACATATATGTGAAAAAAATAACTTTCCTTGCTTTAATTTACAAAAAAAATTTATAAAACGCACCTTCACCCCTGTGCATAACGCAAATAGTGGGATGAACGATGGATCGCTTTGCTTCCATAAGGTAGACCATCAAGCCCCAGTTTTGCACTTTGAAGGAACATCTTTAGAGAAGCAGGAAGAGCAAAGAGAAAATGGTGTTATAAAAACAGCTTTAAGTAGCAGAAAAATAAGCCTTATAAAAAAAGGTGAAGAGCAAAGAATGGCTGCTTCAAGTTATATGTTTTCAGTTTCTGATAAAGTTAAATCTCAAATAAAAATCAAAAGTGAGAAAGAGAGCAGTTTTCAAAAATATAATTATGAAGGCAATCAAGCTTCTTTTAGTAAAAACAATGAAGAAAAGGAATATAAAATAAAACAACTTAAGGTCAATAATTATCCATTTTTTGGAATTTTAGATAAATACCTAAAAATCAACCCTAAATCTGAGATTTTGTCAAGAAGTGGGAAGTGGGAAGGAGACCATAAAGAAGGGGAACAACTATATCCAGTGGTTTCTAGCCCTTCTGTATATAGAGCAGCAACAAAAAAAATAAAAAAAAAATTGTTCCCGTACGGGAGACAAACTAAAGCTGGAATGCCGAATGAATATTTACATTATTCTGCTTTTGTAAAAACATATACGAATAAATTTAAAAATTTACTTTTAATAAATCAATTAAAAAATTCTTCTTTACCTTGCTCTGTACAAAAAAAACACATAGCTGTAAAAAAAATGTTTACAGCCTCAACAGATTCTTTAAACATCTCACTAAACTTGAACACAAACACAGAGGTCAAAAATTTAGAAGTAAATGGCAAACAAGAAGCTATTGATAAAACTAGGGCTACAAAAATTGAAAAATTGTTACGTACTTATTTTTCAATTAAAAATAAAGGCACTTTAAAATTTGCTTCTTCTTTTAATTCTGTAAATGGAAGAAGTGAAGGAAGGCCTTCTATTTTAAAAAGCGCCAGCTTTAAAATTTCTTTTTATGATAAAATAAAACAACAACTTTCTGGGGTTCGTTTCCCTACTTTATCTTCTTCTGCCCTTCCTTATACTTCTGCAAAGGGCTCTGAAAAGGGCTCTGAAATGAGTAAAACGTGGGGGTCTTTAGAGGAAGAAGGGAAAGCTTTTTCTTCTCAGCAATATATAAAGGAAAATGGTAAAAAGGAAATAAGAATGAATAATAAACAAAAAAAAGATGATAAATACTTTCAATTTTTTTTAAAAGGAAAAGTATATACACCTCGTTTACTTATTAAAAATCGATCTTTTATTTTACGTTCAAACAGCTTTCCTACAGAAAAGATGGAAGAAGTTTTTGCTTCAACTCCCTCAATGGCCTACCGTATGGAAGCAAAGCAGTGGAGCAATAATCAAGCTTCTTTACCTATATATGAATTAGAGAAAAAGCAACTTTCTTCTTTACTTCCTTTCTATAAAAGAAATAAAGTAAAGAATACATTACAAAGTCAAAAGATCCTTCCACAATTGAATGTTTCTTTGTCAGATGATTTATATACTGTAATTTTACAAAAAGAAATTATTAATGAAGGAGAAGCTTCACTTTATCCTGTGAATAGTTCGAATTCTTTAGATAAAACAGCAAATAGTCAAGAAACAAATTTAGAAAAGCAAAGAAAATTGATTCAAAAAAAACGACGTAGAAAAAAATTAAAAAAAGAAACACGTCGTCGAAAAAAAAGAAAACGTTTTTATCCTAGACCAGTTTGGCTTCGTTATAGACTTTTTTTAAAATTGTTAAACAAAAGAAAAAATACTGACAGCTTTAGCAACCCTATTGTTTATTCTCCTGTGTTATCACTTAACAATACACAGACAAAACCTACAAATTTCTTTTTTAAAAATTCGGCTGTTCCCTCTCCCTCTCCCTCTCCCTCTATTGGGAAGAAGCGTATTGATATTAGAGAAGAAAAAAGAAAAAAAGAAATATCAATGCATACTACAAAAAAAGAAAATTTTACAATTTCTCGTCCTATTTTAGGTGACTTTAAAAGACTTCTTTGGAAATCTTATTGGCTTCGTTCAAACTTAAATCCATATTTAAAACGAGTTAAAACTTTTTTAACACAAATGAAAGAAAACACACAAAAATGGGAATTATTTAAGAATTTTAAAGTATTATTAAATTATATGGGTGGTTTTTCATCATTTACAAATAACTTTGCAACAGCCTCTCGCTTACCTGAAAGGTCTGGCTCTGCAAAGCTAGAACTTGCCAGCTTTGGCAGTTCTAAATCTTTTCCTCAGTTCTGTTCACAAAAGGCAAATAGCACTTCTGTGCCTTGTACACCTAATTCAGTTCTTTTCCCATTTATTTATAAGGGAAAAGGAGGAGAAGGAAAGGGAGGTAATGAGTACTATAATAGTAATGGCTTTAATCAATGGGAAAATACGCTGTATTTTGCGGAATATAATAGGATTACATATCATCGTATTCAGGAATTTATTTCACAAATACGTGAAAATTTTGCAACACTTGGCTTTTTTAGCTTATTACAAAACCCCTCTCCTTCTCAAGGAAAAAAGGTTATGGAATCTCTTTCTCCTTCACAAGATAATTCTATTGAAGAAAAAGATTCTTCCCTTCACAAAGCAATAAAAGAGAAGAAGGAGAATGTTAACTCTCTTCTATCCCTTCGTGAGGAGAATACAAAGGTAAGCACGAATACAAAAAAATTTTTAAAAGTACGTTCATCTCATATAAGTCATTCAAAAATCCAAGATAATAAACGTGAAGATATTCTTTCAAAACGTAAAACAACTGATTTTTGGGTGAAATTAGGAAAAGCTATCATGGCAGAAAATCAATCTGCTTCACCCATAGGACAACAAACTTATTTTAAAATAAATAGAGAATGGTGGTTATTTCCAAGTTATTTACACAAAGGAATCCCTTCTCTTACTAAACAAGGGGCTGCTTCATTAGGATTTTGTCTTCCAAAAGAAAAACCAACAATTCCCCAATTAAGAATTCTTTGGGCTCTTTCTAAGACAACACCTTCCTTACATTTAGAATCAGCTTCGGATGGACTTGTAAATAGAGATCAAAATAATAAATTAAAAACAAACATTAGCTCATATTTATATAAACGTAAACAAACATGGGTTGAAGCAGGTAAATCACGTGAACAAACTAAATATAACAAAACTAAAAAAATGTATAGAGATCTTTCCATGAAATTTCAAACTTTATTAAATGAACAATATGAACTTATTTCACAATTATTAGTTCTCCCTTCACTCCTTGAACCTAAGGATCTCGTTGTTTCTTCTTCTAGTTCTTTATTTAATAAGAACAAAAATGTTCCTTTTTCTTCTTTTTCACAAGGCACTTCGCTTTCTGTACAAAGTAATGAGGACCCCACTAGCAAAGCTTTTTCAGAGGCCATTGAGTCTTTTCTGGAGGGACAAAGAAGTGAAGTCCTTCGTTCTTTTATTTTGCGAAACAATAAAGCTATAAAACAGGAAGGAGAAGGAAAAGAAAAAACAAAAAGCAACTTAGTAGTAACGAAAAAGTTAGAGGAAGGAACACAATCCTATAATAAGCTTTTTAATAAACTATTTAAAAAAATACGTCAAAAAGAAGAAAAATATGAATTTTTAAATAAGAGAAACAATAATTTATTTTTAAATAAAAGAGAAATTCATGAATATAAAAAATTACTTCAAGGAAATAAAAAAGATTGGTCTTTTTATGCACCAAACGCTTATTCCAGTAAAAAAGATTTATCTCCCTACACTTTGCTCCATACAGAAACCCATATAAAAAAAGGAGATGTGCGCTTTTTCCATAAGGAAGGAAAACGAAGTAGTGATCAAATTTCTTCATTTCTACGCTACGCTCCTCAAAAAGGGAATAAGCAAAAACAAAATGAAACTTGGTTAAATAATTTAACTGGTAAATCATCATATTGGTGGACATCACAAGAAACCAAAAACCTTTTTTCTTTCTCTCATCAAAATAAACACCAAAAGAAAACCTTATTTGACCCATCTGCCTTTTCTTTAGGTTCTTCACAAAGCAATCCTTTTCTTCAATGGGGCAATGCGCAAGGACATGTACAAAGCTCTTTTATTCAAACTGAAAACAACAAAAAAATTGCAATGACTCTCTCTATACCTTCTTTTTATAAGGGGATTCAAGAAGCAAAAGAAGAGAATGGAACTTTAGTTCCATGGGCTAGAGAGGAGCAGAGTAAGCCTTTTTATTTAAAAACAGCTTGGATTTGTGCGTTACTTTTTCATTTTTGTAGTATTTTATCATTACTAAGTATTTCTCAAATACGTGGTCTTTTAAAATTTTATTTATTAGGAATAAGTAAAATTTACAAAACCTCACTTGGAATTTTAGAATATTCTTATACTTCTTTTTCTCATTTTCAATTAGGCACTATGTTATCTACCTTCCCATCACAAAGTGAAGAAGGAGACAGTAAGTCTCTTCTAAAAGGAAACAATAAAAAACAAAGCAAAGGATTTATACCAACTTTAACACTTCGAGCAAGAGAAGGAAGAACAAATCGAGACGTTGTATATAGCAACGAAGCAAAGCAAAATAAACAAAATGAACAAGCAAAAGAACAAAATAAAAAGGAAGAAAAAGCTTATTTAATTTTAGATAAAGTTATTGGTAATTCGTTAAATAAATCAATTTCTGTTGATTTAATTAAATATTACTTAAATAAAGACAAAAGTTTTTCCAAACTTTTTCTTTCCTCTCCCACACCCAATGTGCCTTTTTCTCAAGAAATACCCTTTGCTTCCCCTCCTCCACACCTTATTGTAGATAACTTTGCGAATAAAAAGGGTGAGTCCTTTAAAAAAGATGAAGAAGCTTCGTTTGTTTCTTTACTTGAAAGGTATGTGGATAATAAAGACAAAAGCACACAATCATTTTTAAAAAATCATGAAAAGAAAAATCAATCTTTTTTAGCTTTAAAAATAATTGCTTGTTCAAAAAGAGAAAGAAACTTGGCATCTTTACCTTTTGGTTTGGTTCTCTCTGAGAAGTCAAAAAATGGTTCTTTTAGAGAAATTTTTATGCGTGCATCCAAAAAACCCCAAACTACTCAACCTTCTTTTTCAAATTCAATTGAGAATGCCGCCTTCATTAAAAGTGAGAACTTTTCTTTGACAGGGCCATCTGAAGGAAAGTCTTTGTTCAAGGAAAAATTGGATGTAAATAATGAAATAAGTAAGGAAAGAACTATTTTACAGAAAAAAATGGAATTTTTATTTACAATAACTTCTTTATTTTTATGCTCTTTGAAAAAAGCTCAGAAAAATTTCTTTTTTGTAAAACCTACCTTCTCTTCACTCTTTAATATGGAATCTTCATTGTCCCTTCCCACTTCCAACTTTATAGACTTACCACCTTCTCAACAGCCTCCACTCTTTATCGTAGATATCGTAGATAGCTTTGCAAAAAAAGTAGGAAGTGGGTCAAAGGAGCGTAAGAGTGAAAGAAAGGAGGGGAAAGTTAGCAATAAGCATAAAAATTATACAACGTTATATAGTTTATATATATTAAATTTTTTGATAAATAATTTTTATAATATAGGATCAGGAACAAAAACTGTTTTTAAACAGACGTTTGATGTCATTAGTCGCTTTGGTCCAAAATCAATTTTGACTTTTCTTGAAAAACCAGGAGAACTTATTATAGATTGGATTGCTTATATGTTTTTAGTAGAGTGGTCATCAGATATAACAAATACTATTCCTGAAAATGTTGATATTTATGTAGGAACTTCTTATTATAAACTAACACGCACTCTTCTTCCCCACAGTTTAAATTTTTTTCCTTTAAAGAATATTAACAATTCAAATAATTTTAGTAAGGGAATAGGAAACAAAGGGGAAATTACAATTTTAAATTTAGGAAGTACATTTATTCAAAATAGAATTTATCACCTTTATGAAATTCTTCTTTTCCAATTTTATCAACCAGATACAGATTTAATTGTACGCCAAAAAAAAGGGATTATTTTTTGGGATATTTGGGGTGATTTTTTAATGCAAGTAGCAGAAGATTCTAATATAAATATTTCAGAATTAACATCATTAAAAGAAGAACAAATTAAATTATTAGAAAAAAGTTCAGAATTTGAATCACTTCAATCAACAAAACAAAATACTAAAGAAAAATCTTCTATGCTATTACCTTTTGAACAAAAAAATCTTTATAAGGAAAAAAACACCACGCTTCTTTCCCACTTATTAATTACTCTTCTTCCTGGTGCTCCAAAAATGGAAGAAACAAAGGGAAAAAGAGTCCCTTCACTTTCGTTTCAATTTTCTTCTTTGCTTGGTGGTAAAAAAGTGAGTTCTTTTCAAGGATCCTTTGGAGCAAAGCAAAAAGCTCCAGTTCGTAGAGAAGGAGGTAAATTAAGAATACAAAAACAAGATGAACCAAATAATATTTTAACAAACAGTTTGATTCCTTCAGTAAAGAATAATAATTTTGCAGCTCAACAATTTTTAAGTTATCAAGGAAAAGATACAGAATTATTTATTGATTTACATCCACCTAAATCTTTTAGTATGATAAGTTTATTGAAAAAAAATGAATCTGTTCAAACTTCAATAGGTTCATTGGTTTGTCAAATATTTTCAGGTATTATGTCTAAACAAATTTCTAAAAATATTTTAATTGTGGGTGGAGTTTCTAATACAAAAGAATCTTCACATAATTTCAACTTTGCTCCTTTGATTAGTTCTGATGGTAGCTTCATTCCTCTCTGGGATCGAAATATTCACAATCTAAAATCAAGATCCTCTTTCTTTGCTTCGCAAGTAGAAGGAATTGAAGGATCTGGTAACATTGAAATCAATAATAATTTTAAATACAACTCTTTACCTTTGATTGGATCTCACTCTACTGAAGGACTAGCACGCAGTCCTTATGAAAGTAAAGGAAATACAGAATCCCCTCGATGGCCTCCACAAAGTGGTGGGTTATCCTTCCATACGGAGGAACAACAAAATAATAATCAACATGAAAAAACTCTATTAATTCAAGCTATTGCAGGAGAAACTGAATTAAAAATTATTACAGACAATGCTTATAGATATGCTATGGTTTATAGGGGTGTTGCTGTTGGTATTAAATTATTAAGAGATGTATTTGATTCATTATCTTTACACACCCCTTGTTTATTTTTAATTGAAGATATACATGCTATTGGGGAACGAAGACCTTTATTAATTTCAGATGATGAAAAGGGTGCTTCTCCAAACGGTAAACCTATTTTTGGATCACAACGTGAAGAAATTCATGAAAAAAATCAGGTTTTATATCAATTAAGTAAACATGTTATTTCACATTATAGAAAACCATACAAGGGTGATTTTTCACTTTTAATTCCAACAAACCGTTTTTGTTTTGATTTATTTTCCCCTCTTATGCTGCGTAATGTTGGAAATAGTTCTGTATCCTCTTCTCTTAGTTTTGCATCCCCTAAAATTTTTGTTCAATCCAAATCAGGTTCTTCCTCTGTTGCTGCTTCTTCAGTAGGAGGAGAAACAAATGATTCTGCTGTTGAAACTGGAAAAGAAAATTCAGCTCTTCCGTTCTCTGGTGGGGCTGGTAAAGCTGTAAGAGGAGCTCAACAGAAATCACGTCTTTTAATAAAATCATCACAACTTTTTGCACCTCCAGCAACATCCCCTTTTAGTGTATTAAATTTAAAAGAAGATAAAAAATTTAAACCTTATAAAATTGTTTCTGAAATGCCTTGGGGTGGTTTACCTGGTGAACAATTAGCACAAATCTCAAAAGCATCTTATTCTATACGAGTAAAAGTAGCTGTATTAGCTGATATGGCTATATCTACTTTATCTGTTAAATTAGATATGATTACTGATTTACTTGTTATTATTGATAGTGTTAAAGGAAATCATGGATTTGTAGTTTTTGCAACAACACATGTTCCTTCTATTTTAGATCCTGCTTTACGTAGACCAGGTCGATTAGATGAAACAATTACATTGGGGCTTTTCCCTAACTTATTATCACGTTGGGACATTCTAAAATCTTCTTTTGGTTTATTTATAACCGGTAAAGAACAAACTGGTTTTAAAAAAGGAATATCATTTGATTTAACATATTCTATTGGATCTTCTGTATTACCTCTTCTTTCTTTTGTTAAACCGCCTTTTTTTCCACTTGTAGACTTCTCTTCTCCAGTTCTTTTCTTTTCTCCATTTCCTTATTTATCAAATAAAACTTTATCAAATAAAACTGGGAAAAATGCAATGCAAGAACTGACATTTAGTAAAAAAGACAAATTAAAAAGTAAAGAACAAAAGAGTTCTTTAAAATTAAAGACTTTTGATATTTCTTCTAAATCACTATTAGCAAATAATCAAAACTTAAAAAGTCTTGATAGTTATTTAAGCAAAAAATCTTTTGGTGCGCTCTACGCAGAAATAAATAAAAAAACATATAGAAATAATAAGAAACGTATTAAAATTCTTTCACAAACTTATTTTATTGCAAGTAATATGCTATATGAAGCTAATGTCAATGAAAATCGAATGCTTCCTATGTATAAAGAAATTACTCCGTCTCTAAATCCTAAAACAGTCCATACTGACCATATGAACCATATGGACCAGACACAAGGAAAGTTCTTTGATTTGATTCTTAATCGCTTTATTGCTTCATCGCCTTATAGTTCCCCTTCTTCTTCACTTATCCGTTCCAATAAGGAGGAGAAAAAATCAAACTTTCTTGATTTTTTACAACCTTTAAATAAGGAAACATCTTCATTATATATAAGTTTATATGCATCCCCACAACAATTTAAAAATCATATTATTAAACTTATGTCTGGTAAATTAGGCGAAATGTTTCTTTTGTCCCAGCCACTTCTAAACAATACAGATACCCCACTTTCTGCTTCTCGTGTTCTTTGGGCCAAGCCAGGGCCTCAAATGCCATCTTTAGTCCCCCCAAATTCTACAAAGGAGAAGGGGGTTTATGACCATACCTTTAATGGCCAGGGGGTTGATAACCAGGGCTTGACAAGTGAAGCAATGAAGCAAAGATTAACGAAGGGGTGTGCTTTGGGTGTAGGAGGAACTAAGCAATTAAATTTATTTTCTTTTACAAATACGTATATTTATAATAATAATTCTAACGCAGAGACTTTTACTTCATTAGGTCTTTCAAATACTTGGAAACTTTTATCTTCATTAATCCTTTCATTTGTACAAAAACGTTATTTATATAACAATAATTTAATAGTTCCTAAATTTTTAGATTTTAATAATAAAAACTCACTTTATGAACCACCATCTCCACCTTCTTCCAATATTTTATTACCAGCACGTCGTTATGAAAATTATCGAAGAAGTTTTGCTTTTTTTTCAGGTCGTAAAATATCTATGAATATTATGGAAAAAATTCAAGCACATCAACAACAACGATTAGTAAAAAGATTATATGGGTTTCCTGTTAAAGAATCATTTAACTCTGAAATACGTACTTACTCCTCTTTCCTTCGCCACAATGAAAAAAAGCCCTCAACTTTTACTTCGATGTTTGAGCCTAGTGGAGTTTCTAAAGGATTGACTTCCTTGAAAGAAGATAAGCAGGAAAATAGTTTTACAAGTTTTACAAATGCAACATTAATGATTGGTTCATTATCATCTGTTTTACAAAAACCAAGTAATTCAAATTGGTTTATAAAGAATCGTATTTTAATGCGACATAAAAATTATTTAACAAATCAATGGTGGAATGGTCAACTTCCAGAACATAATGCAGAAACAACTTTTTTAAGTGATATTGATTGGCGTTATTCTTTTGTAGAATCTATAGGTGATCTTTTATTAGATTTTCCAGATGCTGATCAACATTATAATCCAAGAAATAGACGTTGGCTTTTAACAAAAGGTGATTATCATAATTGGTTTAATTTTGAAAAAAATTATTATTCTGAAATTTACACTCATTTTATTTTTGATTCTTTTATTAAAGCTTATCATCTTTATGAAGAAAATAGAGAAGTTTTAGATTTTTATGCTTTTTATATTTTAAAAAAGGGTCTTTATAATATTAGCACGCCAAGTGAAATTGAAACAATTACACTTTATAAACGCTTCTTTCTACATATTGCCACTCCTTCCCCCTCGATGGCCGCTCATCGTAGATAGGCCATCGAGCCCCTTTCCCGCTTTATCGCAAAGCTATCTACGATAAAGAGGGGAAAGTGAATAACAAAGTTAATTAGCAACAAATTTTATTTGTTGTTTCCTTCTTGCCCCTCCTATCTTCTATAAGACAATTTCTTTTTTTTATTGCAAAATATTGCAAAACAAAAAAAATAGAAAAACCGCAGAAGGTGTCTTATCGAAGATAGAAAAGGAAGGTCTCCTGCCTTCTCCCTTATCTCCGCTCTGTTATAAAAAAGCTTTCTAGCTTCTCTGCTTCAATTTTTAATCATACCTATCGTTCCACTCCACTCTTTTGCTTCTCCTATTGTAAATAGTATCGCAGAGTCTCCTTTCTGCAATAAGAGGTTCTACGATACTATTTACGATAGGAGAAGCTTTCCTATTCAAAAATCGATTGTAGATATATCTACGATCAATTTACAAATCTGAGGAGTGGAATGTTAAGAAAGAAATAGAGCAGAGGAAGTGAATAAGGAAGAGGCTCTTTCAACCTGTTTTTTACTTCACACAAAGCCTCTTACCACTTTATAGCTTTGATAAAGAAGGGACAGAAAACAGGCCCCTTTCTTGTACGTCCTTTTTACAGGCTGCTTTATAGCTTTACTTATTCTTTTGCAAAGCCTTTTATTAATTATTAATGCAGAGCGGAGATATAATACAGTAAAGCAATCCTTCCCCCTCTTTTCTTTTACTTCTATTTGAATCTTGAACAAACCCCTATAGTAGATCCTTCCACTCCACTCCACTCCACTCCACTCCACTCCACTCCACTCCACTCCACCCCTATTTGAATCTTGAACAAACCTCAGAGGGTTTGTCAAGATTCAGATCTCCTTCTTGCCTATCTTTGATAGGGGACAAGGTGTTTTTCCGTATCGCAGATAGCTCTATAGTAGATAGATTTCTTTCTTACCTATCTACAATATATCTATCTATCGTAGATAGATTTCCTTATTACCTATCTACTATAGAGCTATCTACTATAGAGCTATCTACTATAGAGCTATCTACGATAGATAGGAACCCTGCATATCTATCTACAATAGATAGCTTTATTGTAGATAGAGAAGAAGAAGATCTGAATCTTGACAAATCCTCCCTCATCTATCTACGATAGGCGGTTGTTCAAGATTCAAATAGAAACTATCTACGATAACCCTGCATATCTATCTACGATAGATAACTCTATCATAAATAGGTAAGAAGGCTATCTGAATCTTGACAAACCCTTCCCCTTCCATTAAGGGGAAGGGAAGGGGAAGGGTTTGTCCAAGATTCAAATAGGAAGAGCACCCTCTCTATTGTACCCTATCGCAGATAGGTAGATAGCTATATCTTCTATAGCTATCTTGTAGATAGCTATAGAAGATAGGTAAAAAGGAAATCTATCTACGATAGATAGCTTTTCCCCCTTTATAACAATAACATAGCTATCTACAATGAGTTCTTTCTTTACTTTGGTTTGTTCGTACTTTTTTTCAGTAGGACAAGCAAAGAAGTAAAGGAAAGGAGCAATAAAAAAAAAGTTTTAAAAGGATAAAAAATAGCTATTATAAGTAATAGATATTTTTTTATCCTTTTAAAAACTTTCTAATATATATTTTTTAGTTCATTGTCATTTAATAAATCAATTTATTAAATAATTTTTTATATAAAAAATTATATTTTATGATAGAATTTATATATCTTTTAATAGCGCTCTTTTTTTTTATGTAATATTTAAAATATAATCTTTTTATTGTTATATCTCCCCTTTGATGCTCTTTTATTTAACCCTCCTCCTTTGCTTTACTGTCCCCCATCTATCTAAGATCAACGATGAACTATAGATGGGGGCAATAAGAAATACTTTACTGTTACGTATGGAGCAGGGAAGAGGAAGCTGCTTCATTGTGGCAATGAAATGCTATAAAGTAATGAGGGAGAAGATAGTATCTATAAAAATAAAAAAGGAAAGGTTACTTTCCTTTATTTTTATAATGCAATTTATAAATAACACTATAAATAAATAAAAAAATGTCTAATTAAATTTAATCCTACAAAAAAATGTTATTAACATATTATATGTTAAATTTAGGCTTTGCTCATCCTTATTTTTTGTGTAGTTGGCTAGTTAATATTAGTTATATAGAAAAATGGATTCCATTAGGAGGTAATACCAAGTGGAAACACTTTTTAACGGAACACTTACTGTAGGCGGTCGTGACCAAGAAACTACTGGATTTGCATGGTGGGCAGGTAATGCACGATTAATTAACTTATCAGGAAAATTATTAGGTGCACACGTTGCACACGCAGGTTTAATTGTTTTCTGGGCTGGTGCTATGAACTTATTTGAAGTAAGTCACTTCGTTCCAGAAAAACCAATGTACGAACAAGGTTTAATTCTTTTACCTCACTTAGCAACATTAGGTTATGGTGTAGGTCCAGGTGGTGAAGTTATTGATACATTTCCATACTTTGTATCTGGTGTATTACACTTAATTTCTTCTGCTGTTTTAGGTTTTGGTGGTGTATACCACTCTTTAATTGGACCTGAAACTTTAGAAGAATCTTACCCATTCTTTGGTTATGTTTGGAAAGACAAAAACAAAATGACTAATATTTTAGGTTATCACTTAATTATGTTAGGCTGTGGTGCTTGGCTTCTTGTTTTAAAAGCTTTATACTTTGGTGGTGTTTATGACACTTGGGCTCCAGGTGGTAAAAATTAGTCTCATTGCCTCCAGCTAGTGAAAGCTAGCATAAAAAAGTCTGTCTAAACGGAGAAACTCTCAGTGGTGCCCTTACAACTTATAGCTTATATGAGATAAGTTTTAGCCTAAAATGGCTAACACTGAGACAATTCCGTATCAACTTACGGTTTTTTACTATGTTTCTGTTGTTTTTTGTTATGTTTCAGCTGTTTTTTGCTACATTCCTGTTGTTTTTTGCTACGTTTATCATAATTTTGAATACAACTTACAAATAAGCTGAAAAATGGTGTAAACAATTATGTTATTATCAAAAAAGTAAGATCTGCTTATGAGGAGATTACTGCAAATGGGAAAAATTACAACTCAATCTCTGGAGCAGTAGCTGCTATAGATTTCAAGCTATGCGTAGACTAAAATCAACAAAATGTAAACAGTGGAACTATATTTCACCCAATAAGCATGTTGATAAAACAGATTAAACAATATAAATAATAACTCAATTTTATTAAAGGGAAGCTATAAAAGAGCTAAATAACAGCTAAAACAAAGAAACTAAGTATTAAACATAAGAGATCTAACGACTATCCCGTAAGGGAGTAGGGGCAAAGTTGCTCCGAAATGGCAGAGATCCTCATATAAAACAGCCTTTTTGTTACATTCCTTTTTGTTTGTTCAAAATTCAAATAGGAGTATAAAAGAGTTTGGGTATAAAGCCTAACTTTGTGTTTTATAAAGGATAAAGATATAGTCTGATCTTCATTGTGAAATGAAGCAGGTTTGAAATAAAACCGGGGTGAATTAACGACTCGCTTGAACATAAATGGGAGACGTACGTATTATTACAAACCCAACAACAAATGCTGCTGTAATCTTTGGTTACTTAGTTAAATCACCTTGGGGTGGTGAAGGGTGGATTTGTAGTGTAGATAACTTAGAAGACATTATTGGTGGTCACATTTGGATTGGTACTTTATGTATTTTAGGTGGTATTTGGCACATTTACACAACTCCTTGGCCATGGGCTCGTCGTGCTTTTGTTTGGTCAGGTGAAGCTTATTTATCTTATAGTTTAGCTGCTATTGCAGTAATGGGATTCATTGCTTGTTGTTTCTCTTGGTTTAACAATACAGCTTATCCTAGTGAATTTTATGGTCCAACGGGTCCCGAAGCTAGTCAAGCTCAAGCGTTTACTTTCTTAGTACGTGACCAACGTTTAGGTGCTAACGTTGCTTCTGCTCAAGGTCCTACAGGTTTAGGTAAATACTTAATGCGTTCACCTACAGGTGAAATTATTTTTGGTGGTGAAACAATGCGTTTTTGGGATTTCCGCGGTCCGTGGGTAGAGCCATTAAGAGGTCCAAACGGTTTAGACTTAAATAAATTAAAAAATGATATTCAACCTTGGCAAGAACGTCGTGCTGCTGAATATATGACTCATGCTCCTTTAGGTTCATTAAACTCAGTAGGTGGTGTAGCTACAGAAATTAACGCTGTTAATTTTGTAAGCCCTCGTTCATGGTTAGCTTGTTCACATTTCTGTTTAGGTTTCTTCTTCTTCGTTGGACACTTATGGCATGCTGGCCGTGCTCGTGCTGCTGCAGCAGGTTTTGAAAAAGGTATTGACCGTGTAGACGAACCAGTACTTTCTATGCGTCCTTTAGACTAAAAGACTAAAGACTAATAAAAAAAAAGACTCCCTTTTTATTTATAATGTAAACCAAAAGAAGGTAAACCTTAAAATAAAAAGGAAAGTCAGAGACTGCCTTCCCTTCTTCTGTTAAAAAGTTGCCAGTTCCCTCAGAAGGAAAAGCAACTTCTTAGCTGAAGAAAAGAAAGTGGCCTTTTATTTATAAAGAGCCTTCTCTTCTTCTGCTACAAAGTTGCTTGTGACTTTGTAGCAGAAGAAGAGAAGGCTCTTTATAAATTTTATATAAATTTTATATGTGGGTTCTTTATAATTTTATATGCGGGTTCTTTTCATAAAAGACATA
>Ga0105044_10003244_pt1 | contig 22293 bp, 23 predicted proteins | sample MAT01_FD_78092 | JGI IMG/M metagenome (GOLD analysis project Ga0105044, IMG submission 78092) | Freshwater microbial communities from Lake Fryxell liftoff mats and glacier meltwater in Antarctica - MAT-01 | ecosystem: Environmental > Aquatic > Freshwater > Ice > Liftoff microbial mat | place...
ATAATTATAGCATTTTTGATAAAGCGTTACCTATGTGGGTGAATCAAAGTGTTACCTATGTCGGTGAATCGGACCCTCTCTGTGTTCTCGGTGGGCTCTGTGGTAGATTTGTTGCCTTTTTTCAGCGGGAATTGCTAGTTGTTAGCACTTTCTACAAAATGAATTCCAAAAACAGCTTGATAGCACATCATCAAATGATTAACTCCATTGAGCGCCCGATGCGGAGTTGCTTCTGGAGGAAGTTGGAAATGATTTGCAATTGTATCTTTAGATAAGTTCATGAGCTTCGGAATCGGTTGGCCTTTTGAAAGCCATCCCTGCATCATTTGCGTCCAAAACATCGATGCTAGATCCAGCCAGTGATAAGGCCAATTCATTTTTTCTTGTGCGTACGCTTCCACAAGATGATTAAAAAAGGCGCGATCAAATCCTGGATTTTGGCAGATAAACACAGCTTGACCACGTACAATGCCTAGTTGTGAAAAAAGGGTAATGATTTCTTCCCGAATAACTTGAGGGATCTTGCCGTTAGCAACTTGTTCGCTAGTGAAGCCATTTATTTCTAAACTGATTGGATCTTGAAGATCCCAGATTCCTTTAGGTTGTTTCACCACACTTTGATATGTGGCTTGAATTTCGTTAGTGCTTAAATCAACGATTTTAAAGGCAATATCGATGACAGCATGTTGTGCCGAGTCCAGGCCAGTCGTTTCTAAATCTAAGAAAATTGCTTGCATAGGTAATCTCAATGGGTAAACGCATAATTTAACAAACAACCTGATCAGACACAAGGCAAAAGTATTAAAAACCAATATATAAATATATTTACTGTTAATTTGACTAATTTTATGATTTTCGTTAAGATTCTATAAAGTTCTTAAGAATTAGTATTACTATGCTTATAAATATCATAAAAAAATTTCGTCTTGTGTTGTTGCGATTTCGCTATCCTGTCTCATTACCTGAGGATATTGCGCGAGATTTAGGAATGACTTTTTCGGAATTCTTGACTTTTGACGAACTGATTAAACATCTTGTTGATCCAACATGTTCCCCAGGACGATTGAAAAAATTTATGGCCCGCGAGGAAGCTGAAGCCGCCTTTGATTTGGCTTGCCGCAAAGAAATTTTTCTGCAAAATTCTCTTTTTTCTTATTATTTTAACGAAGGTTGGCTTGAGTTTGTCCTTCAATTTGACGATCAGGCACGGTTGAGACGCATTTATGTCCAACATCAAAAAATCCGACAAGAAGAAGGGGCTGAAATTTTACTTAAGCCTTTGGCCTCTCTTTAAACTCAATCAAATGATCATCCCAGCTTCAGTATCGCTCGACTTTAAACCTCCGCGACAGATAAACTAGGCTTTTTTATGTGAGGGAACTGGAAATGGATACAGAGATCGACAAGCGGATTAGCGTAAAAGTATTTATTGGATGTCGTTTTCATGCTGAGCTTAAGATGCTTTTAACGCAAAGCAAAGAATGGAAACAAGCAGTTATTTTACAAGAAGGAGCGCTTTGCGAAGTCCATTATCAGCAAAAAGATTTCATTGGAATGTTTTTACCTGATGCTAAGATTACTTTGCATGATCTAAGAGAATATGAAGAAATTATTTTCAAGAAATTGCAAGCTTACTGCCCCACCTTGGAAACAGAGTCTTTAAAATTATCAATTTTTCCACAAATTTTCATTAACTAATCCTATGACGCGTTTAATTTTAGGTTCACAATCTCCGCGACGAAAAGAAATCCTTGAGTACTTTTCGATTCCTTTTGAACAAATGACTTCTGCTTTTGCTGAGGAATCGGTACCCTTCGACAACGATCCACAAAAGTATGTCTGTGAAATTTCTCAAGGAAAGGCGCGCGTGCTAGCTAAAAAATTTCCGAAAGCTGTCATTTTAACGGCAGATACAATTGTGCACCGTGACGGGAAAGTTTATGGAAAACCTAAAAGTAAAGAAGAAGGGGAAGAAATTCTTCTGGCTTTAGCTGGGGTTTGGCATGAGGTCTACACCGGTGTCACGGTTTGCCAGGGGAAGGATGAGCGTTCTGCGGCTGAAATGACCCGTGTGTTATTTAATCCACTTTCGCGTGCTGAAATCCAATGCTATCAGGCTAAAATTCAGTGGGACGATAAGGCTGCAGGATATGCCATCCAGAAAAATGGAAGCGTCATTATCCGTGCGATTGAAGGTTGTTACTACAATGTATTGGGACTTCCTATTCAAACCGTCAAAATGTTGCTAGCTCATGCAGGAATCAATCTCTGGGATCACCTTTAAGGCTCTATCATGAATCTGCTTTCTTTTATAAAGACGCCCCTTCTCTATCTGTTGTTGTTGGGGTTTATCTCGGCCACCAGTTCTCCGACGCCATCTGCTTTACAAAAACAAATTTTGTATTTCATGCAACAAGGGAATGTGCGCGAATCTTTAACACAGTATCAAAAACTTTATGAGCAAACAGGTGCTCATCATTTTGAACTTTTAGAGCAGCTGGGACTGATTCTTTTAGATCAGGGATCTCGCATTAAGGACCCAGAAGTACAACTCATGACCATGTTTGGAGCGGGTATAGCAGGTAATGACAAAACTTTATACTTGCTTGAGGAAGGTTTAAAAAGCCCCTTTCCCCAGATTCAACTTGTTTGCCTAAACTTAGTGGCAAGCTCCTATGATGATAAGGCAGAAGATTCATTGCTCAACGCGATGCTTTCAAGCGAAATACTTGTGCGTTTTGAAGCCGTTTATCACCTTGCTAAAAAGAAGCACCCGCAAGCTGTTTCGCATATTGAATCTTTAATGATTAAGCTTCCCGATGAGCTACACGCTTTATTTCCGCAACTATTGGCGCTAGTCGGCACTAATGAAGCTTTTATGATTTTACGCAAAATGATGTCCTCCCCGAACCGCGACACCCGTTTAGCTGTTATTCACAGCATTGCGCAAACAGCTAGAGACGATTTTCTTCCGCAGATTAGAATCTTAGCTAGTCATCACGATTACCGACAACAGGAGACATGCGCCCAAGCTTTAGGTCTCTTCAAAGATGAGACTGCCATCCCTTTGTTGGAACGACTAGCACAATCGCCAATTATGTCCGTATCTTTAGCTGCATTGCGTGCTCTTTATAATATGGGCGATCAAGCTGCGGGTTTGAAAATTATTTCTATTGCTAAGAAGCAGGAGCTGTTTGCTACGGCATTGCTTGGAGAGTTAAAAGGCACTGAAACAGTACTGCAAGAATTGGTTTCTCAGTCACCTCATCCTTTGATTAAGCTTAATGCAAGCTTAGCTTTATTGGAGAAAAAAAATCGTCAGTGCATCCCTATTTTAGCGGATGTGTTGTTTCAGGATTCAAGAGATTTAGCCTTTGTTAAAAGCCACTCACCTGGTCAAGCTCTTTCTTATTGGAAGATCATTCCTTCTGCACAGCATAATTTGGCAGAGAATCTTGTGGCCTATGAATTATCTGTCGGCATGCGTGAAGAAGTTTTAAGTAAAACCATGGAATTACCCGAAGAAGATTTCCTGAAAATTGCCTCTTACATTTTTGAACTGGAACAGAATGATTTGGTTCCTTGCTTAGTGGATCTTTTAGAAAATTTGCAAACTCCACGCGCGATCGAACTCTTAAAAAAATATCAGCAAAAAACCGGGGCCCCTCTGATTCGAAATTATTGCAATCTAGCTTTATATCGGCTTCAAATTCCTGGTTCTTATGCGCAGAACCTGAAAAAATGGATTTCTGAACAACAAGGACAAGAGCTTATTCGTTTCCGCCCTTTTATACCCTGGGAAGCTAGGACAGGCCGGTCATCTTATCATCTGACCCCTCATGAAACTTCTCGCCTACTTATTGAATCTTTTGAAACCTTGGCCCGTTCACAAAATAATGAAGGCATTCAAGTGCTTTTAGAAGCTATCAAAAATGGAAATCAAACGAATAAATATGCTTTGGCAGGGCTCCTTCTAAGGTCTATTCAGTAATCTATTCATGCTTATATATTCATTGACTCAAAAATTCCGATGCAGCCAGTGTCTCTTTTTGTGGCTGGTTTTGAGTTTGTTGAAAGTTTCCACATTCCAAGGCTCCCAAGACGAAAAATTAGTAGATGATTTATTTGCCCAAGGCATTACTGTCGATTTGCGCTCCCCCCATTTTTCTGATGGCATTTTAACAACTGAGCAGGGCGGGGTCATCCAGGGCAAAGATATTCGTATTCAAGCCAAAAAAATTTCCTATACGAATAAAAAAATGAACTGCACATCGATTTGTTCTTTAGTGGCTGAGGAAGAAGTCATGCTAGAATTTGGGTCTTATGTGTTTGTAGGAACCCATTTAGATTACGATTTCAAGAAAAATTGCGGGTTTATTTATAATGCCAGAACCGCTCTGGAACCCTGGTTTTTCGGCGGCAAAAAAATTGAGCTCTGCCCTGATGGAAATTATAAAATTTATGAGGGATTTGTCACGACTTCAGAAAATTTTTATCCGGAATGGCAAGTTACTGCAGACGAAGTCTGCTTAACCGAGGGACAGTATGTTTTCGCTAAAAATGTCTGGTTTACTTTCATCAAGCTTCCCTTATTCTGGCTGCCTTCCTTCAGAATTAATCTAGACACGATTTTAGATAACCCAATCCGCTATAACGTGCGCTGGGGCGGCAGACAAGGTCCGCGTATTGGGATGACCTACGAGATTTTTTCTTGGAATAACTGGAAAACATTTCTGCGATTAGACTATCGCATCAATCGAGGTCTTGGTGGGGGCTTTGAAACCTATTACCATTCTCCAGATCGGCGTGCCGAATTTCGCTCGATTAATTACGTCGCTCGAGATTCCTCGCTACTGCATCCAAACGAAAAAATACGCTACCGATTTCAGGGAATTTACCACAACTCTGTGGCCCAAGACAGAGTAACTATTGATATGACTTACGATAAGTTAAGTGATAAAGATATGGCAACCGACTACCACGATAAAAGCTTAGAATTGGAAACAGCTTTACGCACAAAGTTGCATGTACGCCGTCAGGACACTTCGTGGATAGCTAATTTTTTTACTGTAGTCCGTTTTAATAGCTTTCAAACGATTAAGCAAGAATTGCCTTCCATTGAGACTTCCTGGAAACCCTTTCTGTTGGGGCCTACTGGCGTCATTACTGATATGCATTTCAAGGCTTCCTATCTTGATTTTGCTTATTCAACGCCTAATCGTTGGAATGTGCCGGATTACCACTCTACTCGAGCTGCTTATACGCAACGTTTTTACCGTTCTTGGCGTTTTGGCGCCTTTAATATCAGCCCTGAAATAGGTGGTAAATGCATTTATTACGGCAATAGTCCCCAAAGAAATCAAAAATTCTTAACTTTTGCTGCTTTTGGACTTAAAGGACACACCCAATTTGAGCGTTTTTTTGGAAATTGCAAACATACGGTGCAGCCTTACTTCGCCTATCAATATTTGACAAGCCCCACTACGTCACCTCCTGAGCATTACATTTTTGATATTGATGATGGCTGGCATCGGCTGAATCTGCTTAGATTTGGGGCTACGCAAAGTATCTATTGCAAAGCGCTTCCAAACTGTATGCAACGTCCCTTATTTGCTGATATCTATGCCTATGCTTTTTTTGATACGCCAACGATTCCTAGTGTCGTTCCAAAAGTTTATGGCCAGCTGCGCTTTAGCTCCTTGGACACTTTGCGGCATACCTTTATGACTGCCTGGGATTTTGAACATCAGCAATTAGAGGAGTATAATTTTCGCAATGATTGGACTCTTAATCAAGATTTAGCTTTCTCGTTAGAATATAGACATCGAAGTGCTTACCGTTGGCGCAAAGTCGATCCGACAAATTTTATTCTCGATTCGTTTAGAAGCGAAAGGTCTTTAAAACGTTCGTCTTTATCTGATCGCCGGGATACAGTCCTTTTTCATATTTTTTATCGTTTCTATCCCGCTTGGTCTTTAGAATTTGAATCGAGGCATGGATGGGACCGTCGCCGTGAACCTTCCTACAATGAATTTGAAGTCGATTTGAATACGACCCTTCGTTCGTGCTGGAATATCCAGCTTTCATATCGACACAAAGAAGATGATGATCGGATTGCTATCTATCTTTCAGTTGGTATGAAAAGACCCGATACTTCTGGGGAACAGTGTTTCTTTCCTTGCTTAGAGTTTTAATCTGACTCCTTTTTTTACCCGCAGTAAACCAAATAAGGCCGTGGCAGATTATTGGATATTCTGTTATTGTCTTCCTTACGATTGAACAATAAAAGGCTATTATGGATTTATTAATTATTGGTACAGGATATGTCGGACTTGTCACAGGCTCTTGTCTTGCTGAAATGGGTCATCAAGTCACTTGCTTAGACATCGACCATCAAAAAATTAAAAACCTCAACCTCGGCGTGATTCCAATCTATGAACCTGGCCTCGAAGAGATGGTTAAACGCAACGTGAAAGCAGACCGCTTGCGATTTACGACTGACTATCAAAGCGCTGTAGCTTCAGCATTGGTGTGCTTTATCACTGTAGATACACCCATTGGATTGGACGGAAAGGCTGACCTCACTTATGTCAAAAATGTCGCACGTTCTTTAGCTGAACATATGCAAGAAGATCGCATTATCGTCAGCAAGTCCACTGTTCCTGTGGGAACAGCCCAGATGCTTTCGACGCTGATGCAAGAAGTTCTGGACAAACGTGGCGTGGAGTTGAAATTTGACATTGTTTCCAATCCTGAATTTCTCAAAGAGGGCGATGCCGTCCATGACTTTATGAAGCCCGATCGCGTGATTATTGGAACGGACAACGAGAAAGTTAGCGAAGTCATGCGCGAAATCTATTCCCCTTTCATGCTCAGCCATGACCGCCTAATTATTATGGATATTGCTTCTGCCGAACTTGCCAAATATGCTGCCAATGCCATGTTAGCCACACGCATTTCATTTATGAATGAACTTGCTGGCTTTTGTGAATTGACGGGGGCTGATATTAATAAAGTGCGCAAAGGGATCGGTGCAGATAAAAGAATTGGCTACCATTTTCTTTATGCAGGTGCAGGTTACGGCGGCTCTTGCCTTCCAAAGGACGTGCGCGCTTTATGTTCTCATGGCCTCTCTATAGGCTATAACATGGATTTATTAACAGCTGTGAATGCTGTTAATGAACGTCAAAAAATGGTTTTGAGCGAAAAAATATGTGAATACTTTGCTCATCAGAATGAGGAAGGAATTAAAGGTAAAGTCATTGCAGTTTGGGGGCTTTCTTTCAAACCTGAAACAGATGATATGCGCGATGCGCCGTCTTTAAAACTGATCAATCATCTGGTCTCTGAAGGAGCCCAAGTGCGAGTATTTGATCCAGTTGCTTTGGAAAAAGGACGTCAATTATTGAAATCATTGGATGGTGTGCATTTTTGCTCAAATGAATTAGAAACAGCACAAGGTGCGGATGCGATTGCCTTAATCACGGAATGGAAACAATTTCGTTTTCTCGACTTTAAAGCTATCTTGGCAGCCATGAAAGGTAAAGCATTCTTTGATGGACGCAATCAATATACTTCTGAAGATATGAATAAAAAAGGATTTGACTACATCAGCATTGGCCGGATCCAAGCCTTAACGAATCAACCTAAATCTATCGAGGACTATGCGACAGTCAACACCTCAAAGTTGTCATGATACTTTAGAAACTTTCTTAAAAGAAAATCTTCTTTTAATAGAATCTCATCTAGACACTTTAGTTGCGGAGCAAGCGACTCCCTACGCACATCTTTTTCAAGCGGCCCGTTACTCTTTATTAGGTGGGGGTAAGCGGATCCGCCCACTACTAACTTTGGCGGTCACACAAGCCCTTCAAGGCTCGTGCAATGCAGCATTGCAACCGGCATGCGCGCTAGAATTAATTCATACCTATTCAATGATTCACGACGACCTGCCAGCAATGGATGATGATGATTTTAGAAGAGGCAAACCTGCCTTACACAAAGCTTTTCCGGAAGGACATGCCATTTTAACAGGCGATTTTTTGTTAACTTATGCCTTTGAAGTTTTAACAAGTGCGCCGCATTTGACTGCGACACAAATTGTGGAACTGACTGCTGTGCTAGCTAAAAGTGCTGGCGGACATGGGATGATCGCTGGCCAAGTCATGGATATTAGCGCAGAAAATCAAGCCATCAATTTGGAAGAAGTCACTCAAATCCATCAAACCAAAACAGGGGCTTTAATTGCTTGTGCGGTAGAGTTTGGGGCAATTATTGCCGAAAGTACACCTTCCGAACGTCTACTTCTGAAACAATTTGGGGAAGAGATTGGTCTCGCTTTTCAGATCTTAGACGATATTCTAGACATAACTTCCAGCTATCTTAAACATGGTCAAGCCATCAGCTCCGACCTTAAAAATAAAAAAGCCACCTATGCTACCCTTTTGGGGGTTGAAAAGGCTCAGAAAATTGCCCAAATGCATCTTGATTCAGCCTTTGAGAAACTTAACTGTTTATCACTTAACGCAGACTTACTAAAACAGCTCACCGAAAAAATTTGCCCGGTGCGGAATTTTGCATGCTAATTTTTAGATTAAAAACTGTCTTGCTCATTTTAGTTGATCCCTTTTCTTTATCCTTATAGAATCGGCACTAACTAGAAAATCATTTGCGGCTTAATTTAACTGACACATGTAGAAATAAAAATGAATGAAGAAAATTTTTCACAAGATTTTTTATCCGTTACCAAACTGAATGTGCAAATCAAGCATAACCCCCTCAAACGTATCTTTGACATCATTTTTAGCCTATTGGCATTAGGGCTTTGCCTGCCGCTATTTATGGTGGTAGGACTCGTCATCAAATTATCTTCTAAAGGACCTGTTTTTTTCTCCCATGTAAGAGTTGGAAGAGGTGGTAAACGCTTCAAATGCTACAAATTCCGTACCATGTACCCTGATGCTGAAGTTCGTTTAAATCAAATGCTTGCCTGCTGTGCCAAGACGCAAGAGGAATGGAATCATTCTCACAAACTTAAACAAGACCCCCGCATTACTCCGATTGGTTCGTTTTTGCGTAAAACTTCTCTAGATGAATTCCCGCAATTTTGGAATGTGCTAAAGGGAGATTTAAGTGTAGTAGGCCCGCGTCCCGTTGTGGAAGCTGAAATAGCCAAGCATTATGGCATAAAAGCTCAAGATATCTTACGCTTGCGCCCTGGTATTACTGGGCTATGGCAAGTATCTGGCAGAAATGACATTTCCTACGATAATCGCATTATGCTGGATCAAAAATATGTCGAAAACCAATCTATTCTTTTAGATATAAAACTCATCGCTAAAACAATACCAGCGATATTTAATTCAAAAGGAGCTTATTAAAAAAGGATGAATCTTTACTCGAAACGTTTAGATTTTGCTTTTCTTTTGGCGCTGCTGCCCACGCTTTTTATGCCCGCCGTGTTTCCTAATTTGCGCTTTTTCTTTTTTGTGCCATTTCTCGTCATTCTTTTTTACAAAAGAAAATTGGCCTCATGCCTTTGGGCTTCCCTGCTGGCTGGTCTGCTCCTAGACTTACTTTCTTCCCATTCCCGGCTAGGAATTTATGCTTTTGCCTATGTCTGCACCACCCTTATTCTTTATCGATATAAACGACATTTTTTTGCCGATAGCTTAAGCACACTCCCCCTCATGACTTTTTTCTTTTCAATTTTGACATCTTTCATTCAACTGTTGTTAATTTATACTTTCGAGAAAAAAATCCAATTTGGTTTCCAATGGTGGGTCACAGACTTAATTATTTATCCGATTGGGGATGCTGTCTATGGATTTTGCCTGTACATTATTCCGGCCTGGATGTTTGGAAAACCCATTCGAAAGGGGAGAGATTATTTTGTGGAAAGGAATTTAGAGCTAGGCAGAAAGGATTCTACCTAACTCTAACGCTTGATTATTTTACGGCAGGCTTTTGGCTTGGGTTCGCTTTTGACGCTGCATTAGGTTTGCTGTCCTTGCCATCATTGTCATCGTCGTCGTCATCATCGTCATCATCGTCATCGTCATCGTCGTCATTATCATTATCTCTTTGAGATGAAATCGTTTTCTTCATGCAGGCAGCAAATTTTTGGGCTTTTTGTTGTTGAATATCATCAAGCATGCCTTGAATTTTTTTCTGATCTTGCACGCCATGATTTTTTAGAACAGTGGCAAAAACTCCAAGGAGTGTCTCCCTGAATAATTTTACAGCTGCTTGCCGATCGCTTGGATCTTTTAAGGGATTTGGGTTCATACTGGCAGCTTTAGTTTCTACAGACTTAATCACTTCTTTATCTTGATTCTTTAGCTCTGCTGTAATGGCTGACCATTCACTTTCGGGCACATTAAATTTCTTTAACGTGGCGCGCACAAAAGATTCTGGAAAGTATGAGAGTAACAGTTCTTTAGAGCAATCTTCAGCAATGGCTTGCTCTGCTGAAATGTCCTGAGACATGCCTACAACCAATACTCCAAAACAGAGTGCCAGTGTATATGTTAAACGCTTCATTTTTTCTCTCCTTGTTTTGGATAACAAATCAATACTTTAAAATGTTTTTTCGCTTTAGAGAAGGAAGATGGCTTTCTAAACAAGCCTTTAGCCTTCTATTCTGACGGCTTTTGATATAATCAAAAGTCGATCTAATAAGCAAAGGGTTTGCAACGTTAAAGGCACGCATGACATCATCAAATTCAGCATAAAGCACTGACATTAAAATTTTTTCCGCCTGCTCTGGATTAAAAGGGTTGTCGAGGGGATTTGGTTGCATTTGCCGCGCCTGGTTTTGTACTGCATCAGCAATTCTACCACTGCGATTTCGAAGTTCTTGATAGATCAAAGTCCACTGACTTTGACTAATGCGACTCATGCTTAAGGCTTCACTAAGTAGGTCGTATGGGAAAAAATTAGTTTCAAATTCTTTGAAACAGGTAGGCGAATCGTCATAAGCGTTTAAAGGAGTCAACGGCAATAGGAATAAGACAGCGCACAGAAGGCTTGCCCCTACTTTTGTTAAACTGTTGTATATCATAAATTTATGCCTGAAGGTTAAAAAAGCTCTTTTCGATTTTTTCTTCAGACTATGAAGGATCGCCCTTTTTGTAAAGCTCTGTTTAAAAAGATGATGTAAGAACTTGTTATTTATCATCTTGTTATAAACGTACAAACATTCAAGTATACATCAATTCATTTTTAGTTAAAATCTTTACCAAAGAACGTTTTATTCTTCAAAATAATATAAACTTTACGGAGAATTTTTATGGAGTACGCTGCTGGTATGCATCTGCCCTCTGTTTCAACTCGTGTTCAAGACTGGGAAAAAAAGACTAATGAAACAAATCCATCCCCCCCTTCTTCAAGGCAGCGAGCAACCACGGAAATTTTTGTGAAAACCGTACCCCCTTCGCCATTGGGCTCAAGTAAAGCGGACTCAGTTATACCACCTTCTTTAAAGCATCCATCTCCAGAAACTCCTCAGGCCTTAACCGCAGAAAGTGTCCCTAGCCCTACACTCGGCAAGCCTGTAAAGATAATGAGAAGAAGTATTTCATTAAGCAGCCTTGATATTGCCGAATTTAAATTATGGGCTTTAGCTCAAGATTCTTCCTTATCGGACAGTCCTAAAAAAAAATCAGATGTCGATTCAGAAGAGGGACTGGAAGGACGAAAATTGACAAGGGATCGACGAAGCCGCTCTTTTAGCAGTCCCAAAGAAATTCTGGGCCAACAACCTGAAAGTCTGAGCCAACAACAAGAGAGCCTTATAAAGTCCATCAACAAAAAATATCCGATTACCCAGCGCAGAGATGGTTCTAAAAATTGGTTTATAAATCCGTTTCCTAACAGCAAAACATTACGTGAAGCCTATAGCAAACAGCAAAGCGCAGGTAGTTTAAATACTGTTACTGCCGAATCAAGTTCTCTAAAAAGTCCTCGAAAACTTCGAAAAAAATTTGCTGTTTCGAAAACAAACCATATACAAAAAAAAATTGATAGATTTTGGGAAATCGAATTCTTTCAACATGAGAACGAACTTTTAGAAATTTTTTATAAAACAACGCTCCTAAAATGCTTGAAAAAAGCTTTAGAAGAAACATCAAAGATTTACAAGCTTATAGAAAAAAAACCGGTTCCTATTACTTTAAAAATACAACATTTTTTGGCACCTCTTTCAAAATTTCCTACTCATGAAGAGATTTTCAACAAATTATGGCTATTAAAAGATATTCATCAGTTAAGCACTGAACTAACGGACCCATCCATGACAAGGCTCTTTAGACCTTTTGCTGCATCAAAAATGATTAATCTTTTAATCAGCTGGGGAATCTCTGGGACCTATCATTGGCAAAAACCCAAACATTCGACCATGGACATCCTTTGCGCACAAGACATATTCAGAACCCAAACTCCAGATGGTTTTGCTTTATCCAATCTTTTTATAAACGAAGAACCTATCATAAAGATTGGATCGCCCATCTCTGCACAGGTTTTATTTCAAACACTACTTGAACATATTTATAAACATCAACCAAACGAAGCATCACTAAGCATAGAAGAACAAACGGCCTTATTTTTATTCTTTGTTCATCCGGTTTCTCAGGAAGAGAATTTATTGCTTCTAATGCAACAGCTTAAATCTCAAAAGACGGATTGGGGCTTTGTTCAAGAGAAGCTGCCATGTTCGCTTAAAGATGCCTTCAAAAAAGCTAAAGATGGCTTTATAGAAGCTTTTGAATGTCTTAGAGATGAATATTATAAAAGTTCACCCACCTTGTATTGGGAAAAAATTATTGAAGAGCTGAAATTTGAAATCTCCACAGATAAATTAGATGCTTTTGAAAAGTTCAAATTCAGCCATTTGAAAGCATGCGACCCAATTGATTGGGAATCTTTTCAAGGCTTGCTGAAAGCAGAGATTCCCCGCGAATGTGTACCTTATTCAAATACTCAGCTAACTTGTTTAGAAGCACAAAACCGTTACAAACTCTATCTTGAGAACACTTTTCTAAAATTAATGATCCCTGGGTTTGAAGTGCTGCAGCTCTGTTCGACCGAGCTTATTGGTTTTACTGATAAGATTTTTAGGACATGGTTACATCCGCTTAAAGGAGGCACTTTTGCGCGGATGTGTACCGATATTTCGAAGGAAAAAACGTTTCGTTTGACACTTTCAAAGAATAGATCTGATGTTGAAATCCCTCTTCATTTTATTGTGCATCCAAAAGTAAATGCTGATCCTGCTTGTTTTCGTTTAAATAAAGAAAAAAAATTTTTTAAATTGCAATTCACTTGGACAGTCTCCATACAAAAAGGAGACAATATTCAGGGTCTTTTAAATACAAAGTTGTTTATACAAAAGGATCTTCCTGAAAAAGCTGTATTAACAATTTTGAAGGATTTTCAAGATGCAAGTAAAATCAGCCTTGAACCTGGATATAACGATAATCTTAAGTTTAAACCTTTGACAATTTTTTATGAAAATGACTGATTTTGTTTATTTTGACGATCAATTTTATGCGACCGACACTCCTTTGTTTACGGCAAAGGAGCGCTCTTTGCTTTATGGCGATGGAGTATTCACCACCATCAAAGTCTGCGAAGGCATGGTCGAACATGGTGTTGCTCATCTCAATAGGCTTAAGCAGCAGGCTGAAGTCTTAGGGATTTCCTACCCTGCTATTCATGCGCAAACAATTCGAAGATATATTGTTAAACAGCAGGCTCAAACAGGAGTTTGGCGGCTTAAAATCATGATTACTGGCGGGCATTCCGCTGATTTATCCTTAAGTCCAAGGGCTGGAAAAGTTTTAATGACACTTAAGCCTTACACCGAATCGACTACATCATCTATCCGCTTAGGAATTTTTCCTGAACCGATTATCCGTCCTTTTGCCCGCTTGAAAACAATGTCTTATCTCGATCGCCTCGCCATCAAACACTTAGCATCAAATGGTGGTTATGATGAAATGCTCGTTTTAAGTCCTCTGGAAGAGCTGCTTGAAGTTTCCTGCGGCAATATTTTCTGGATCCATGGGAAAAAATTCTGCACCCCCTGCTCAAAGCTCCCTTTACTTTATGGAATCGCTCTACAAAACCTCGAGAAGTCTGCCTGTGCGCTTGGCTTTTCAGTCGAGCACAACAATTACACCTTAAAAGATATTCCTGATAGCGCGCATCTTTTCATTTGTAATTCTTTAATTGGCTTTAAACCTGTCAGCACTTTAGCTAAAAAAACATATGCACTGAATGCTTCAGTGGAAAATCTGCTACGCACACAGTATGCAAATGAGCTTTTACGCACTTCATTATGCTTTAAATAATCACTAACAACGTCATGGATAAAACAATTAGAGTTAAGGCTAAGACGGCAAAAACTTGCAGGGAAAGACCTTCCTTCTCCTTTAAATTTAGTTTCTTAAAACTTCGTCTGTATTGAATAAAGGCGAGAAAAAAAATAAAGATGCCCCAGAGGATTAGGATCATTCCTACAGTTTCAGAAACTAATTGATGGTAGGTATCGCGAAAGGAAAGCAAGCGTACGATGCCAACACCTCCACCGACTCCAGCTAGACCGGTTCTAATCCAAGATAAAAAAGTGCGCTGATTGGCTAATCGATTCCGCTCATTAGCTAAGGTAGTTCGCTCTTGCGCTAACAACAATCTTTCATCGATCAGGTCTTTAACAATTTCTTCCATTGGACCTTCCTTGACAATATGGTGAGATTAAATTATAGTATTTCAAAAAAATAAGTGTAGGATCTATGCAGCTAAATGTAAAGCGCCCTTCAATTTTAGTCACGAATGATGATGGAATTCACGCCCCAGGCATTAGACACTTGTGGCAAGCCTTGGCCTCATTTGCCGATGTGACTGTGGTCGCACCTGCCCGTGAACAATCAGCTGTTGGTCTTTCTATCACGGTGCGCGATCCGTTGCATATCGAAAAAACGTCCTGGCCTTCGAATATTCCTGTGTGGAGTGTATCGGGAACGCCGGCAGACTGCGTGAAGCTTGGATTGACGGTGATTTTACAAACGCCTCCCGATCTCATACTTTCAGGAATTAACCGCGGGACTAATGCTGGCCGTAATGTGTTGTATAGCGGGACTGTAGGTGGAGTCATTGAAGGGATCATGCATAATATCCCCGGAATTGCCTTCTCCTGTTTCGATTACCATGATGCTGCTTATCAAATCGCTGAGCCTTATATTCCTTTGATTGTGCAGCATGTCTTAAAAAATCCTCTTCCTATCGGAACTTTTCTTAACGTTAACTTTCCTTCCAAGCATCTTGACGGAATTAAAGGCATTAAATTAGCCCGGCAAGGAAAAGAATATTGGTCCGAAAACCCAGACAGAAGAGAACATCCTACGCAAAATCATTCATACTACTGGCTTGGGGCAAAATTGGCAAAATTTGAAGAAGATGCTGATTCGGATATCTCCTTATTGCAACAAGGTTATTTAACCGCAGTTCCTGTCCATGTTGGTGAATTGACAGATCATAAACATCTCTTAGCTCATCGAGAGCACTTCGAGCAACTTTCTTTAGAGTGTAGATAAGCAAAGTAAAAACGCAGAATGATAGATTCTGTTACTATCAAGAATTTGTTGTGTTGGAAGAATTTTAGATTTTAAGAAGCACTAACCCATCATTAGTCAACGATGGGTTATGCTTAAGTTCGCGAGAGACGGGACTCGAACCCGCAACTTCCGGCGTGACAAGCCGGTGCTCTAACCAATTGAACTACTCCCGCAAAGGGTAGATTAAAAATGTGGGCGCAAAAGGACTCGAACCTATGACCGCCTGTGTGTAAGACAGGAGCTCTACCAACTGAGCTATACGCCCTGCAAAAGAAGAGTAACTTTACTGTTTTTTCTAATTCCATGCAAGTGGTTTGTCATGCCGGTGATTTTTTTACCATAAAACACTCATATTTAAAGAATTGTAATTAAAGTCCTGCAAATTACCTCTGATTGAATAATGCTTTTTTTTCTGTACAAACCAGCTTTTCTTTAGTACACTTAGTATTTTGTTACCCATTCCCAGGCAGATATCTATGCAAAACCCCTCAGTTTCAGTCAGATCCAAATCATTATCTCGATTAGCTCTGGATTATTTCTTAATCGCTCTAGGAGCCTTTTTGGCAGCCTTTTCGATCCAGGTTTTTTTAATTCCGAGTAGCTTAATTGACGGAGGGATTGTCGGGATCGCCATGATTTGCGGGTATTTATTCGGCCAAAGTTTATTTCCTCTTTTCTTGTTGGTATTCAACCTGCCATTTCTTTACCTAGCCTACAGACATATTGGAAAGGGATTTTTAATCCATATGCTCTATGCTGTGCTCCTGTTTATCGGCTCTTTGATTTTCATTGGAACAGTGCTGCACGATGTGAAATTCATCGGCGATTCGGTGGAAATCGTTGTGATTGGAGGGGCAATTCTGGGGATTGGCATAGGCTTAATTATCCGATATGGCGGATGCATTGATGGAACTGAAATTTTAGGGCTGATCATCAATAAAAAGACTGGGTTTACAGTTGGTCAAGTCGTTTTGGTTTGTAACATCTTTATCTTTGGAGGCGCGGGAATTGCTTTTCAAGATTGGCACCCTCCTCTTCTTTCCCTCATTATGTATATCGTGGCTAGCAAAGTCATGGACTCAGTTATTGTCGGTTTAGATGAAACGAAATCGGTTTTAATTATCTCGCAAAATTCTAAAGCGATCTCCAAAGCAATTATGCATGAACTGGGTCTTGGTCTGACAATTATGTATGGCAGAGGTGGATTTTCGGGGGATGAGCGAGAAATTTTATATGTCATCGCGGAACGTTTGCAGCTGGCAGAATTAAAAGAATTGATTTATCGAGAAGATCCAAGTGCGTTTATCGCGATTGAAAATCTCCATGAAGTTGCAAACGGCAATCAAGGGCACAATTCTGAACGCAATCCTCCAGGAATAGGTGCATTCTTTTCTAAATTGATCGGGATCAAAAAAAATCCGCATGGCACCTGAAATAACCTTTGAAGAGGTTAGAAATCAAGCACTTGCCTTAGGTTGGGATGACGTTGGCATTACTGATGCCAAAATTCCCGAAGCAGACATTGCCTCTTATCGCTCTTGGCTAGCTAAAAACTACCAGGGCGATCTGCATTATATGGAAAATCAGCTGCGCTGTGATCCGCAGCAGTTATTGCCTCAAGCTAAAACCGCTATTATTTTTGTCACCCATTATAAACAAGAACGTGTTCAATTCCGCCGAGATGCTGGGGTTGTGGCATCCTATGCTCGCGGACGCGATTACCATCATTTACATCGAAAAAGATTAAAGAAATTCATTCAATGGCTGGAAACACGAGCTGGCCAAGTCGGGATTGCTAAAGGGTTTAGTGATTCAACACCCGTTATGGAGAAAGCCTTGGCAGCTCAAGCTGGACTCGGCTGGTTTGGCAAAAACACTTTGCTCATTCATCGCAAATTCGGCACCTTTATTTTGCTCTCGGGCTTATTTACTTCCTTGGAGTTTAGCGAGAAACTCTCTTCCCTCAGATTGCCGCGATGCGGAAGTTGCACGCGGTGTCTGGACGCCTGCCCAACCCAAGCCTTCGAAGCTCCCTATATACTAAATGCAACTAAATGCTTATCCTACCACTTAATCGAATCGAAAAAAGAAATTCCCGAGGAGATTCGCCTTAAGAACCCAGGGTATATTTTCGGCTGCGACATCTGTCAAGATGTTTGCCCGCATAATGTGCGCCCTAAGAATTCAGAAATTCCAGAATTTTCCCCAGATAAAGGGGCCGGTCCATATCTAGCGCTTGAAGATATTCAAGAGATCGAGCAATATCCAGAAAAACTCTTCGGTACTCCCCTACAACGCCGTGGAGCAAAAGGTTTGAGACATACAATGGAGACATTGTCATTAGAGATTTCAACTGAATCTGAATAAAGAGAGAGATTATGGATGACTTAGATAGTAAATTGTTCACTACCGATTCTTGGAGAGTTTTTCGAATTATTTCAGAATTCGTTGATGGCTTTGAAACCATGACCCAGCTTGGGCCTTCAGTCTCAATTTTTGGATCAGCTCGACTGCAGCCCGATACGGCCTACTATCAATTAGCCGTTGAAGTTGCCCGCCATATCGCCGAGAAGGACTTTGCGATCATCACCGGCGGAGGACCTGGAATCATGGAAGCCGCCAATAAAGGAGCGCAATCTGTCCAGGGGAAATCGTGCGGACTCGGGATTAACTTACCAATGGAAGATGAACTCAACCGTTTTATCGATCCTAGACATAAATTACAATTTCGTTACTTTTTTGTGCGAAAGGTGATGTTTATCCGCTACGCTCAAGGGTATGTTTTTCTTCCAGGGGGTTTTGGAACTTTGGATGAACTTTTTGAAGCGCTTACTCTCATTCAAACTCAAAAAATTCACCCTTTCCCAATCTACTTAATGGGAAAAGAATATTGGGTAGGTATAATGGACTGGATAAAATCGACCGTGCTAAACAATGGGTGCATTTCCAAAGGGGATCTAGATTTAATCGTGATAACAGATAATCCTGAAGAAGTTGCTAATGGAATTGAAAGGCATTATCGCCGAGATCACGCGAAGAAAAACTTCTAAAAAACAAGCTCTCCTATTGAAGGAGAGCTTGTACCTATTTTGCACTTACAAGCTAAATGCCCCCTCTCCGAGCCGGACCACCGCGAGGATCTAATTCTCTAGCCGGAGGAAGTCCTCTTCCGCCATTTTGGCGTGCATTGACTCCACGCTCAATTCCTTGAAGGGCAATATTTGAAAGAGCTTCTGCAGCGCCTCGATCTTGTGCATTTAGCCGTTGCCTTGCTGGCTCTCCACGTCTAGATTGAGGATTTACGACTAATACTGAATCAGTACCAGGCACAACATGTGCTGCTGCTTGAGAAGCAAAACGCAGATCTTGAGGACGCACTTGCGACGTCGGTACGGGAGTAGTCGTGCTCGTGGTCGTTGTTGTTGTCGTTGTGCTATGATAGGTAACTGGAGATGGGTCTGATGAAACTTGTTGTCTACGCATGATTATTTTCCTTTTTTATTAATTCAGACACGTTGCACGTGCATAATTTAAAACATTTACATTGATTAAGATATTAGGACGAATCGACGAAGAGTCATTGTTAACACCTAGAATCACGGTATCATTAAGCAACCATTTGCTCATCGTTGAGGAATCAAACACGGAAATCCCCCAAGAAGAATTATCATTCAAATATACAATGTCGTTTACATAATCAATTCCTGTAATCCAGTAGGTATTTACCCCTGCATACAAAGGCCCTAGATACATATTCACTTGAACCATGGCACCTGTATTTAAGTTAACTAGGCAAAAATCATAAATCGAATAGACATTGCTATTGGGCATGATGACAATGCTATCAGAAGTCAGCCAATTTAATGTTTTATAGCGATCATAGGAACACACCGACCAACTGCTTCCATCATCCAAATACACAAAATCTCCACTATAAGTCACAGAGGTTGGTGTGCGATAAATCCCTTGGTGAGTTGTATAGTAAGCCACTGATTTTGGCAGCTTTGCCCCTTCAAATCGGGTGTCGGAAGCTGAATTGACGAAAGTAACCTGGGCTGTTTCAGCACCTGCTAAGGCTTCATTCCCTAGCTTTTCTTCAGTCTCTTGTTTTTCCTGAGGAGCTTCTAAACGTTTTTCTTTTAGAGAAACACGTTCTAAATGTGATTCGATACGCTGACCAACAGGAATATGTTCATCTTCTGCTTGCGAAGCAAATGCCACGCTTGAGGCCACGAGGCAAAATAAATAGGTTGCTTTAAGCACCACTGTTTTTATATTCATCTAATTTCTCCGTTATCATTTTAATGTGAATTTTTACACGTCCTAATGGTAAGCAAGGCTAAACTCGTCTTGCTGCAACTCCTTGACGTCTATTCCCTACGGCTTCTGGGATCGTACGGGTATCCCTTGATTGACGAACGCCCGGAGTCCCTCTGGCAGCTTCTCTAGCTGGCCGCGAAGCCGCTGAAGTTCTATCCTGCCGTTCATGTCTTGCACCTGCGGGCACTCTGCGCTCATCTCTAACGCTTGAATGCCCAGCATGTGCAGGACGATGATTAATCCCGTTGGGCGATGTATGACGTGCATCTCTTCCTAAAAACGTACGAAGAAATACATTTCTTCCTGCCCGTCCATTTCTTGGTACTCTAGCATTAACTCCTAGCCCTTCTCCTACAGGAACTCGTATGGGCCTAGCACGTGGAATGTATACAAAGCCTTGTTTTCTCCCATTTGCCCAAGCGCAAAATAAAAAAAATAGAGGAATGACTAATACAAAGCCGACAAACGGTGAAGCAAAAATTGTAATTGCCACAATACCACATTTTTCTCTTCCGCTTAATGAGCGTCTTTCCACATGCTCGCCACGACGACACGAGTAGGTAAAAGGGGATTCGATATGTTGAAGTCTTATTGATTCTCTAATAATATTAGGCATATTGCTCTTTATTAAAATTATTTTTATACTTATCGATTATTCAAAAATTTCCGGGCACTCAAGAATTGTGCTTAGTACATCACGGCTCCGCGAGCGTAGTTTAATACGTTCACGTTGATAAGAATGTTTGGATTAGATTTGCTTGAAAAATAGCCATCGTTAACTCCAATGATTACAGTATCGTTGACAATCCATTTGTTCATTGCACCACGATCAGATTTTTTAATGGACCAAACCGTGCCATCTTCCAAACAAATTTGACGATTTTGATAATCGATCGCAACGATCCAATGAGTGTGCACGCCATTATATATTGGCCCTAAAGATAGGTTTACAGCTACATTTGATTTTGTGCTCAAATTTGTTAATTTGTAATGATAGCTAGAAAACCAGCTGTGGTTAGGTTTAATAATCACTTGATCGCTAGTTAACCAATCGAATGTTTTATAACGATCGTTAGAGCGTACGTTCCAGATTGAACCGTCAACTAATTCAACAGTATCTCCAAGGGCTGAAACAGCTAAAGGAGCTTGATAGATGCCTGCATGTGTTGTTGTCAAATTGGATGTGGTAAAAGGGAACATTTTTGCTTGCATTTCAGTGTCATCTTCGAGACTAGCTGAACTTTCATTTTTAAGCTTTGAGAGCTCTTCATCGCTTGCAGGATTTTCAGATTTAAATTGTGCAAGCTCTTCCTCTTCTTCTTTGGCACGCAATTCTTGCAGCGCTGTATGTTCGATTAAAGAAAATGGACGAGTTCCAATCTCAATTCGTTCTTGAGTAGGTTCTGGAGCAGGCACCAAGGCTTGAAGAACTCCCCCGCAAGATAATAATGTGCATAAAAGCACATGCGTGGCATTAGTGTATAAAGATTTAATTCTCATTGTTTTTTTCCTTTTGTTAATCCTCAGAGGTTGGTGATCACCTTATTCTCTTTGGTTTGTTGAGGTCTGTTTGCGAATTCCCTGTAATATCACTTAGAATAGTTAAGGGAATGTTAAGAATAAATAAATTTTAGATTGATCTCAAGGTGGGTTATGGGGGTATTCCCCCCAAAAAAGATGTAAGGTCCTAATCGCGTAGGAATTGAGAACCTTCAGAAATGAGCTGATCAATGTAGGTTAGATCATAATCAGCACGCAAAAATTTGTCATCCTCAAGCATGTATAAATGAAAAGGAATGGTTGAATGCACGCCGCCGATGTGAAATTCGCGCAAAGCTCTTTTGCCTATGGCAATAGCTTCTTGACGTGTTTTTCCACGAACAATAAGTTTGCCGATCATTGAATCATAATTTGGGGGAATTTTATAGCCGGAATAACAAGCACTATCTACACGCACTCCAGGACCTCCTGGAGGCAGATAATATTCAAGCTGACCTGGCGAAGGCGCAAAACCAGCTGCAGGATTTTCGGCATTGATGCGAAATTGGATGGTGTGTCCGTTAAATTGAATATCTTTTTGTTGATATTCAAGTGTTTTTCCCATCGCAATTTTGAGTTGTTCCCGAACTAAATCCACTCCTGTGAGCTCTTCAGTGACAGTATGCTCTACCTGGATTCTGGTGTTTACTTCCATAAAATAGAAGTGGTGATTTTGATCTAGCAGAAATTCAACCGTCCCTACCGAATGGTAACCAGCAGCCCGCACTACTTTAATAGCTGCCTGCCCCATTTTGTCTCTCAATTTGGCTGATAATATCGGGCTGGGTGCTTCTTCGATTAATTTTTGACGGCGTCGTTG
>Ga0105044_10003246_pt1 | contig 22291 bp, 7 predicted proteins | sample MAT01_FD_78092 | JGI IMG/M metagenome (GOLD analysis project Ga0105044, IMG submission 78092) | Freshwater microbial communities from Lake Fryxell liftoff mats and glacier meltwater in Antarctica - MAT-01 | ecosystem: Environmental > Aquatic > Freshwater > Ice > Liftoff microbial mat | place...
CCGGGGTCGCAGGGGTCGCAGGGGTCGCAGGGGTCGCAGGGGTCGCAGGGGTCGCAGGGGTCGCAGGGGTGAGACCACCTGAAGGAGCGGCCGGATGAAACGCGGGACCGGCTCCTTCGCGCGGCACCCGATCCAGAAAGGCCGGGTCTTTGGCAAAAGTGGTGACGGCTCCGTGGACCCACTCCGCCGAAGCTCGCGCCCAGGCCCGGGCGGCGGTCGGGCCGTGGTGTTCTCCATCGCCGGAAGCATCATTTGCCATGGGTGAAGCAGGTCGGCTGTCGTAGAGGCAGAATCCGTCCTGTTGGTCGCCGAACGGCGTGGTGACGCTGCGGATGGTGGCGTAGGAGCGTTCCTGAAACTCCGGGGTTTTGACGTTGTCGCGGGCGTCGGGCGGACCGATCCAGAGTATTTTGGCTCCTTTGGCGGTGGCGTCGAGCAGGCATTGGTGCACTTGCTCGGCGATATCGGAGTTCGACTCGGCGGCAAGATCGACTTCGAAATTCGTGCCTCCCTGGATCAGGAATACATCGGGGTCGTAGGCGGCCACATAGTCGGTGATCGCCGGGGGCACCATCGAGACTAGATTGAAGCGGCCCCCCTCCTCAGAGTTCCGGGCCGGCTCGAAGATTTGGGTGAGGACGGGTGACTTCCAGCCTCCTTTCCAAAAATAGACGGTGCCATTCTTGAAACCATGGATCAGTACTTCGCAGCCGCTTTCAAGCAAGGCCTTCTGCAATTCCGGGCCGAACTCGGTGTTGCATTGGGAATCACCGAGGACAAAAATCCGGATCTGTCGCTGATCCGCCAGGGTGAGGGAAGAGAGGGGGGCGTCGCCGGTGAGCGACGGGACGGCCGGGGATGGAGCACCGAGCAGGGAGCGCGATACCAGGGGGATCGCCAGCAGCAGCGGAGCGCTCGGTGAGGGGGCGGGACTCGGAGCATACTGAATCCGATTTCTCGAAAATAGTCCCCCACGTTGCGATTTGCCTGCGGCCTCGCGAGCAGCGCGTTTTTTCCCGCCCGCACCTTGGGTTTCAGGCGCCAACGTGCCACAAACGAGGATTAGGAAAAAAGCAAAGATTCGCATGGTCCGCCCGGAGCAGTGGACGGCCAAACTTTCTGGATTGCAAGTCCGGATTGCGATCTGGAATGGTGATTTTCGGGCATCAGCCTCGACCGGGCCGTGAGACCAGCCGGTTGGGAACGCTGTGTTGAGGTTTGGCCGGGCGTTCCATTCGGAGATAACGCGCGGTCTGGGTGGCCACTTCCGTGATGGTCGGCGGCTGGAACAGACCGTGGTGATCGCAGGCAACGTCGCGAATTTCAAGCTGCGTGATCAGTGCCGTGTCCCATCCGTAGTGTCGGGGCAGATCGTGGGTGTATTTCACCCCGGAGGCCCGGATCAAGAGCGCTTCGCGCAATTTGCCACTTGGGGCATAGGAGGCATATTGCCGCGAGTGCAGTTCATTGATGAAGAAGGTGCGGTCTTCGAGATCGAGGACCGCTCCGCTGCGCCGGAGTGTTTCGCAGCGGCGAATCGAGCGATGGTGACGGATTTTTGATTGAATCCCCCGACCCAGATGATGGACGACATCGCTGAAGCGATCCCAGCCTCCGGCCTCCAGGCGTTCCTGCCAGACGGCTTTGAGGCGCTGCATCAAAGGGCGGACGGTGGCCCTCTCGGTTGCGGGATTGGAGGTGTCGAAAAGAATCAAGCGGGAAAGGTGCCCCGATTGCTCCAACCTTTTGCAAAGTTCAAACGCAATCAACCCGCCTCCGGAATAACCGCCGATGTGGTAAGGGCCGACCGGTTGAGCCTTCTGGATCAAGTTGAGATAAAGAGTGACGATCCCCTCCATCGAAGGCATCGCCATCGTTTCGCTGGTGAGCGCGGGGGACTCGATCGCATAGACGGCACCATCCCAATGTGGCAGGGCGGCAGCAAAGTCTTCGTAGAATAATATGCCGCCGTCGCCGCCGTGGATCAGGAAGAGGGTGGGGTCGGCTTTGCCGGACCGTAGCAAGGCGAGGCATTCCGAGTTTGGCCCGTCCTCGGCGGCGGTCGAGTGCAGCAAGAGCGCGAAGCTGCGGATGGTAGGATGCTCGAATAATACTGCCAAGGGCCTGCTGAAGCCAATCTCCGCCTTCAGTCGGGCGAAGAGCCGGAGTCCAAGCAGGGAGTGTCCTCCCACATCGAAGAACCGATCATCGATGCCGAAGTCGGATCGCCCGAGGAGTTCGGTCCAGAGACGATGAAGGCGTTCTTCAGGCTCATTCGTGGGCGGGACGGCTGTCAAGGTGTCGGCGGCGCGGCTGAGCGACGACCGGGTCAACTGGTCGCGCAAGGCGGCATCGTCGATTTTCCCGTTCGGACCGAGTGGCATCGCCGCGACGAACAAATAGGCATCGGGTTGCAGGTAACGCGGCATGGTCCGGGCGAGGCGGTCACGGATTTCCGTCTCGACGGCAGCAGGGGAGACACAACACGCGACGAGTTGCTTTTCCTGCGCTCCCGACCCGGCCACCACGACCCGGCACTGGGCAACCGCAGGGTGAGCAAGGACGGCGGCTTCGACTTCCTGTGGCTCGATTCGGAACCCACGGATTTTCACCTGATGATCGAGACGACCGAGGAATTCGATGAAGCCTTCGGATGAGAGTCGGCAGCGGTCTCCGGTGCGATAGAGCCGCTCACCGTTGCGAGGATGGGTGATGAACCTCTCCCGGGTCAGGTCGGGCTGCCGCCAATAGCCGAGTCCGAGGCCAAAACCGCCGGTGCAGAGTTCACCGGGGAGACCGGGAGCCAGTTCGCGCCCCGCCGCATCGAGCATATACACAGAGGTGCCGGTGATGGGACGACCGATGGGAATCGAGGGGCGAGCGAGATCGTCATGGCTCACGAGATGACAGCAGGTGAAGGTGGTGTTTTCGGTCGGGCCGTAGCCATTGATCAGCAAGGTATCCGGGCAATGATCCAGCACCCGGCGCGCTGCGGCGGTCGGGAGGACGTCTCCTCCGGCGAGGAGGACGCGGAGCCGGGCGAGTGGCTCGACATGCTCATCGGCCATGATTTGGAAAAGTCCCGCCGTGAGCCAGAGCACGCTGACTTCAAAATCCTCAATGGATCGCGCCAAGTCCGCCAGGGTGAGGGCGCCACGAGGTGGAATGGCGAGACAGGCGCCGTTCAGCAAGGGCCCCCAGATTTCCAGGGTCGAAGCATCGAAGGAACACGGGGCAGCGAGGAGAAACACATCGTCGGGGCTGATCGACAGGTAGTTCGATTCTTTGACAAGCCGGGTGATGCCACGTTCGGGGATCATGACGCCTTTGGGACGCCCCGTGGACCCGGAAGTGAACATGATGTAGGCGAGATCGTCGGGGCTTGAGACCACCAGCGGATCGAGCGATGTCGGAGCGGAACGGGCGTCCTGGGCCGTGGAGACGAGCTCATGAATCGCGGCATCATCAAGGACGAGCTGCGGATCGCACTCGGCCCGCAGATCGGCGATGCGCGAAGCGGGAACCTGAGGATCGACCGGCACATAGACCGCCCCGCATTTCACGAGACCAAGCATCACGGTGATGAGGTCAGTCGAGCGGTCTGCGAGCAGCATCACCCGGTCGCCGGGTTGGAGACCGTCTCGCCGCAGGCAATGGGCGACCCGGTGGCTGAGAAGGTCGAGCTCCCCATAGGTGCGCCGCACGCCATGACTACGGAGTGCGATGCGGTCGGGATAGGCCCGGGCCGTTTCGGCGAACAGGTCCGCAAGAGATCGACCGGCGGCCCGGTTGATGGCCGATTCTTCATTGAGGATCGCGCTTGATCGGTCGCTGCGAGGGGGCGCGAAGGCCAGAGCGGCCATCGTCATTCCGGGGGACGCTTGGTAAATGGCCTCGACCCAGCGCGGGACCAATTCCAACCAGGTCAAAACCGTGCGGGCATCAAGGATGGACTCGTGGAAGTTCGCATGGAGCGAGTAGCGTCCTTCGTCGGCGAGCACGACCAGGCTAAGATCGAAGTTCGCAAAAGGCTTGGCATTGCCTTGCAGCGACCAGCGCAAGTCACCGGCGCAAACTTCGGGGGACTGGCTTTCCAGCGTGAAGGTGGTGTGAATCGGATCGAGCCGCTGCCCCTCGGGGAGGCCTCGCAGAATTTCCGCCAACGTAGAGCTCTGGTGGTCGAGCGCGTCGAGCACCCGGTTCCGATTTTCGGAGAGATAGTCCGAGATGCTCGAATCCTGGTGATCGCGACACCGGATCGGGAGGAAGTGAACGCCATGGCCAACGAGACCCGGGCAATCGGCGTCCGAAACAGGCGTGCCGATACAGAAATCGCTCTGGCCCGAGAGGCGCGAGAGGATGTCGCGATAGGCGGCGAAAAGGAGGGTGAACGGAGTGAGTTTCCGAGCTTTGCAAAGTTCGCCAATCATCCGGTTGACCTCATCGGAGATCGTGAGGGATAACGTGTCGGAGGCGAAGCGATTCTCGGGCAGACCGACCCGATCACGTGGCAAACTCAACACAGGGGGCAGGGGAGTCATTTCACCGACCCAATAGGCCGAATCATTTTTGCTCTCGGCGAGGGCGGTTGGCTCTGTGCGACGATGCAGGTGCTCGCGGAATGAAGCGGCTTCCGGCAAGCGGTGGAGTTCGCCGGAAGAGTCCGCCATTTCGCGACCATAGAGCGCCACCAGATCATCGTAGATCACGCCGAAGGAACGACCGTCGCAGACGAGGTGATGCGCCACCAGGAGCAGTTCGTGGCGGTCCGGACCAAGGTGGATCAGGACGGCGCGCAACAGGGGACCGGCGGTCAGATCGAAGGCGCGGGCGAAGTGTTGCTTGCGCAGTGCGATGAGATCATCCGCCGGGACCGTGCCATCAGGCTCCTCGATCAGAATGCTAATATCCGTCGGTTCATGGATGATCTGATGAGCGGTCTCCGGCACAAAGGTAGTGCGCAGACCTTCGTGGCGAGCGACGAGTTTTGCAAAGGCACTCACGAGCGCCGGGCGATCCAGAGGGCCCTCCAAGACGAAGGAAACCGACTCGTGATAGGCCCGCGAATGCTCCGCCCCCATCAGCGAGGCTAGCAGCAGCTCTTCTTGCTCAGGAGTGAGGGGGAGGTGGCGATTGACTTCGCGCCGAGGCAGGAAATCGCCTTCTTGCAAGGCGAGGATGCTTTCGCGCCAGGCCTGGTAGATCGCTTCGATATCTTCTTCGGTGTGGACAAGCGAGAGGAAGCTGGGACGGGTTTCCCAGATATGGATACCGCGAAGACGAAGGTGAAAAAAGAGCAACGCGGTGTGGCGAAGCTCGGGTGCCGTCTCGATATAATACATCGAACTGAAGCGGGTCATCTTGATGGGCACGCCGACGGATTCGCAGAACGTATTGCAACGTTCCACGAAAGCGGCGGTGCGCTGGTCGAGCGCCGCTTGGGGCTCGGTGCCGCCTTTTTCGATCTCGGTCAGGATCGCGTGAGCTGCCGCGAGAGCGAGCGGATGACGCACAAAGGTTCCGGCGAAGAACGTGACACTGGCGGTCGGTCCCGAGTCGTCGCCGAGATTCCAGGCACCCCCATCGAGAGCGTCCATATAGACCTTGCGACCCGCCAGCGCGCCGATGGGAAGACCACCGCCGAGCACCTTGCCATAGGAGACGAGATCCGCGTCAACGCCGAAGAGCGCCTGCGCTCCCCCCGGATGGCAACGGAAGCCGGTCACCACTTCATCGAACACCAGCGCAATCTCATGGCGGGCGGTGACTTCACGCAAGGCGTGGAGGAACTCGCGCGGCTGATGATCAGGACGTCGGCTTTGCACCGGCTCGACCAGAACGGCGGCGAGCTCGTCGGCGTATCGTTCGATGAAGGTCAGGGACTCTGGGTTGCCGTAGTCGAGGATCAGGACGTTCTCCAGATGAGAGTCTGGTAAGCCGGGCGCGATCGGTGCCGTTGTAAGCATGCCGTTCTTCACCAGCGGACGCCCCAGCACCTCGTCGAAGATCCCGTGATAGGATCCTTTGAAGACAGCAATCTTGTCGCGCTGTGAAACGGTGCGGGCTACGCGAATGGCGGCGGTGACTGCTTCGGACCCGGTGTTGCAGAAGGAAACCCGATCCTTCCCGCTCAAGCGGCAGAGTTGTTCGGCGACCACTCCGGCGAGCGGCGAGGCGGGGCCGATCTCAAACCCGGCCTCAAGCTGACGGGTGAGAGCCTCGGTCACGAAGCGCGGTTTGTGTCCGAACAATCCGAGGCCGAAACCGTGGGTCACATCGATCCATGGATGCCCGTCGATATCCCAGAGGTAGGCCCCGGCGGAGCGCTCTGTCACGATGGGGTGGACCATGTCTTTCCAGCGCAAGGAGAAGCCAGCCGCCGCCCGGGGATCGGCGAGGGTCTGGCGGTGCCGGGCGATGTGGGTGCGCGAACCAACGTATCGGTTTGCATAGGCGGCGATCAGATCGTCGAGATGGGCCTGTTGGGCAGGGGTGAGTGATTGATCGGTGGTTGTAGCGACGGGTCGGAAGGGGCCGAACGTAATCGCACTGGCTCCGTCGCGATGGAGTTCGCCCGCTTCGTAGATACCTGATCTAGGGACGGCGGGGAGATGGAGGGATGCAGGATCCGCGACCACGGCTGCCGCCACAGCCAGAGGAGCGGCAAAAGCCGTTACCGGGAGGGTCCGATCAAGATACTCCGCCAGCGCACCGACGGAGTCGTGTTCATCCATCAAGTGACGGAAGGTGATGCGCGTTCCAAAGTGGCGCGACAGCACGGTCGCCGTCTGACCGATCAACAAGGAATCGAGTCCGAGGTCGAAAAACGTGGTCGATGAGGCGGCGGCGCTCACCTCTGATCCGGTCAGTCCGTGGAGTTGCCCGCAGAGTTCCGCGACGAGGCGATCCCGGCGATCAAGGGCGACAGGTTCGGGGGTGGTCATGGCCGTAGGCTGAACGGTCGGCGCGGGGGCGATCATGGTGGGGGGCATCGCAGAAGGCTGGTTCGGAGAGTCGTTTGGCTGCAGGCAACGGGCGGCGAGAGGAAGGACCAATTCGCGGCCGGCAGGCCAATGGCGGACCCGTTCAAATGGATAAGTTGGCAGGCTGAGACGACGCCGCGATTCGTTCGCGTAGAAGCGGCTCCAATTGATCGCTCCACCGCTGGCCCATAGATCGCCCACGAGGTCGAGGAACTTCGGGGACTCGTCTTCGGTGTTCGGCAGACTGATCACGGAGGGGAATTCACCCTGAGCCGCGAGCGTGTATTTCGCCATTGATGCGCCGCTGCGACCGGGACCGAGTTCGAGCAATACACTCGTGCCAGATTCTGCGAGGCGCTGAAGGCTGTCGGAGAAACGGACCATTCCACGGGTTTGGGCCGCCCAATAGTCCGGGCTTGGGGCCGCGTCTTCGGACATCAGTTGAGCCGTGTGAGTGGAGATCCAGGGAACCTGAGGCGCGTGAGCGGGGTAAGTGGCCACGGTCTCGATAAATGCGGGAAGCATTGGATCCATCGCCGAGGAATGGAAGGCGTGCGAGGTCTCGAGCAGACGATTGGAAATCCCGGCTTTGGTCAGGCGCTCCGCAAGATCGGTGACGGTCCCGGTGGGTCCGGACAGGACGGTTTGCACCGGTGAATTGAGTGCGGCAATTTCGATTCCGGGACGGAGCCAGGCCGCGATACTGCTTCCGGTGAGACGAACCGAGAGCATCGAGCCACTTGGTTGGAGACTGGCGAGGTGCCCGCGGGCGGCCACGATGCTCAGAGTGTCCTCCAACGAGAACATTCCCGCACACCAGGCGGCGGCATATTCTCCGACGCTGTGTCCCATGACCCGGGCCGGGACGACGCCGTGGGCACGCCAGAGTTCCCCAAGCGCGCAGGCGATGAGGACGAGGGCCGGTTGGGTGATCCGGGTGTCGCGCAGCATCGCGGAGTGAGCCTCATTTTTGGAAAAGACAACCTCGCGTAAATCGCATCCCAAAACGGGAAGCAAATGCGCGGCTCCCCGGTCGAAGCAGTCTCGGAAGATCGATTCCTGCTCATACAGTTCGCGGCCCATCCCGGGGAATTGATTGCCCTGTCCGGGAATGAGAAAAGTAACAGGCAGTTCCGCCAGGCTGGTCTCGCGGGTGGTTCCATGGCTCTCGCGCAGGACCGCGATGGCTTCTTCGGAGGTGGCAGCCGCAACAGCAAAACGATGCCGGAAGGTCTCGCGTCCTACGGCCAGGGTGTAGGCCACATCGGCGAGAGTCAGGTCGGGATGCCGTTCGAGATGATCGGCCAGTTGACGACGTTTGTTTGTCAGGGCCGCTTCCGTTTTGGCGGAAAGAACCAGCAACTCTGCCGAGCGTGGCGAAGGCGTGGAGTCGCGAGACAAAGGAGCTTCCTCCAGAATCAGGTGGGCATTCGTACCTCCGACGCCGAAGGAACTGACCCCAGCCCGTCGCGGAGTTCCCTCAGCCGCAGTCCAGGTTTTGGCTTCGGGCAGGAGCGTGAAGGGTGACTCGGCCAGACGCAGTTGCGAGTTGGCGTTTTGCGTATGCGGAGTCGCAGGAATGAATCCTTCCCGCACCGCGAGGGCAGCCTTGACCAATCCCGCCATGCCTGAGGCCGCATCGAGGTGACCGATGTTCGCCTTGACCGAACCGAGGGCGCAGAACTGTGTCGCGCTGGTGAAGTGACGGTAAGCAGCCGTGAGCGCCGCCACTTCGATCGGGTCGCCGAGGGTAGTGCCGGTGCCGTGTCCTTCGACAAAGGAGACGCTTTCCGGTGAGATCCCCGCGTCTTGCAGCGCGGCGATGATGGCATCCCGCTGGCCGGCGACACTGGGAGCCGTGAAGCTGACTTTGTCCGAGCCATCGTTGTTGAGGCCGACTCCACGGACCACCGCATGAATCGTGTCCCCATCCGCGAGCGCTGCGGCGAGGGGCTTGAGGACGACCACGGCCGCCCCGTTGCTGAAGACGGTTCCGGCGGCGCGGGCGTCATAGGGACGACAGACGCCATCAGGGGAGAGGATGCCACCTTCTTCAAAATAGTAGCCGCGATTCTGTGGAAATGTCAGGGACACCGCCCCGGCGAGGGCCATCTCGCAACGACCGGCCCGCAGGGCGTAGATCGCCTCAGCCACGGCCACCAAGGAGGTGGAACAGGCGGTGTAAATGTTCAGGGCCGGACCGCGCAAGTTGAGCTTGTAAGCCGTGCGGGTGGCAAGGTAGTCCTTTTCCTGGCCCATCATGACCGTGAGATCGCCGAGTTGCTCCCGGAGCAGATCGTCGGGGCGGACGTATTGCTCGTAGAAGGTATTGTTGCTCATGCCCGCATAGACACCAATGCGTCCTGCGTAGCGCGAGGGCGCGTAGGCCGCATCTTCGAGAGCGTTCCAGGCGGTCTCCAAAAAGAGGCGTTGCTGGGGGTCGAGCACGGTGGCCTCACGCGGGGAGATGTCGAAAAATGCGGCGTCGAAGCAGTCGGGATCGGGGAGTTGACCGCGGCGCGCTACATAATCGCCGGCGGCTCGCATCCGCTCGGGATCGAGGCCTTCCGCACGCAATTGCTCATCGTCAAAGCTGAGGATCGATTCGACACCAGCGACCAGATTCGACCAGAAGTCGGCGACGGAGTCCGCGCCGGGGAAGCGACCGCTCAGACCGATGATGGCGATGTTTTGATCGGCCCGATGCGGAGCGGGATGGGCCGCAAGTGCGACGGGTCCAATGGATACGATATCGTTCTCAGGATCGAGCGCCGCAGCAAGCGAACGGATCGTCGGGTTGGCGAAGACATCCACGAGCGAGATGTCCTCCCCGAGCGAGTCGCGGAGCAGGGCACAGACTTGCACCAGCAGAAGCGAATGTCCGCCAAGATCGAAGAAGTTGTCGTCGATGCCGAGGTCAGCCAAACCGAAGGCCTTTCTCCAAACCGCCGCGATCCGCTGCTGGCGAGGGGTGGTCGGTGGACTTGAGGCAGTGCGACGAGGCGCGGTGGTTTCCTGTGGGGAAATTTTGGGCAGCTTGATGTCACTCACGATGGAGCCAAGCGAGGATCGGGACATTTCGTGGAACCCACGCAGCAATGTGACGAGTTCAGCCAGCACTTGCCCGGGATAGTCCGCAGCGAATCGTCCCTGTTGCGAGATGAGAGTCAAGCTCAGGGCGTCACCCGGAATCGCCACGAGCGTGAGCGGATAATTGGTGCGCACCGGGGCGTGCAATTCTCCCATGCGGAGCCGCGTTCCCCATTGTTTCGACGAGTCCGGAATCTCGTAGTTTTGGAATACAAGCAGTGATTCAAAGAGGCGCTGCCGCAAGGGCACTTCACTGAGTTGCTGGATTGTCGTGAGCGGGAGTTGTTGATGCTCGGCGAGGGCCACGCCTTCGCGATGGAGTTGCCGGGCGAGTTCGGCCAGAGTGGCGGTAGCCTGGATCGGAACGCGGAGGGGTAGATTGTTCACGAAGGTGCCGACGATGCCGGCGACCCCGTTCATCTCGGGAGAGCGGCCCGAGTAGGTCACCCCGTAGATGACTTCATCATGGCCGGACTGGCGAGCCAAGAGCAGGGACCAGGCGGCCTGGACGAGGCAGTTCACCGGGCAGGCCAACTCCCGGGCAGTCGCGGCGAGAGCTTGGGTTTCGGTGATCGTCAGGGAAAGGACGGTTTCGCGGAATGTGTGGGAAGGGCTCGACGTTCCCGGCAGTGGAGTTGGTGCCTTTAGACCGGCGAGACGATCAGCCCAGAAGGCCCGGGCTGGACCGTGATCTTTGTCCTGGAACCATCGCAGGTAGTCGCGCACCGACTTGGCAGCGGGACCGTGCTGAAGTGGGGCTTCGCCGGTAAGGTCGCCATAGGCCTCGGCGGCTTGGGCGATGATGAGCGGCCACGACCATCCATCGACCTGCAAGTGGTGATGCGTCCACACGAGGCGACTGGAATCCTCGGCGATCCGCACAAGGATCAGACGCATCAGGGGAGCCGACTCGATGGACAATCCCTTGGCGTGATCGTCGCGCAGGAGTTGCTCGAAGCGTTCTTCGGAAAAGCCCTCGGTGCGCCAGTCCACTGCTTCAAACGGGATTTCCACCGACCCGCGGGCACGCACGATCTGGACCGGCTCAAGCAGGTTTTCTCCGAAAAACTCGGTGCGGAGGCTGGCGTGATGATCGACCGCCACTTGCCACGCTTCGCGCAGCGCGGCAGGATTGATCGGCCCGGTCAAGGCCCAATGCCATTGATCGATTCCGGAGCCGGGACGGGCGACTTCGAGCGTGTAGTAAAGTTGCTGCAGCGGGGTGAGTGCGAGGATGTCTTCGGCTTCATCAGTGCGGGGCGAGAGGCGATCCAGGTCGCCACTGCGGAGTCGAGCCAAGGGGAAGTCACTGGGGGCCCAGGCCTTCGCCGGACGATCCAAGTTGATGATCTCCCTTACGGTCCGGACCAAGGTTTCCGCCGCCTCGCGAACCGCCACCTCCGGCAAATCGGCGAAGCTCCAGGCGAAAGTGAGGACTTCGTCTTTGACCCAGGCATTCACTTCGACGAGGTGGTGGCGAGCCGAGTCAGGATCACACCAGGTATCGAGCTTGGTCAGATCGGTCGCGGGATCAAATTGGAACAATGGATTGTCCTCGAGCACCCGGTCGAATTGTCCGAGGTAGTTGAAGACCACATCACGAGCCGGAACGTCGAGACCGAGCAAGCCAAATCCGAAGCCTTGATCGGGCCGGGCGCGGAGGGCATCCTTGGCGATTCGCATGGCGTCTGCGGGTGTGGTGTCTTTTGCGATGGTCAAAGCCAACGGGGCGATGGTCGTGAACCAGCCGACCGTCCGGGAGTGGTCGAAACCGGCGATGTCATGACGACCGTGCCCCTCGAGATCGAAGGCGATGCGATCGCGTCCTGTCCAATTCCGGAGGGATACGGCCATCGCGGCGACAAGCACTTCGTTGATCTGCGAGCGCATGTTGCCGGGGATTTCGGTGAGTAGGGCCGAGGTTTCCGCAGGTGTCAGGGACACTGCGAATGATCGAGCCTCGCGGACCCGTGTCAGGCCTTCGTGGTGGCGTCCGGGGAGAGTGTCAAGAAGCGCCTGACTGCGCCAGTAGTCCGCTTGGTCCGTCCAGGTTGATTCGTTGCGCAAGGACGCGAGATGGTGCGCCCAGTGGACAAACTCATCGCTCCGCGGAGCTAGCTTTTTACCTTGGTAAAGCGCCGCGAGATCCTCCATCAGGATGCGCCACGATATGCCATCAATCGCAAGGTGATGAATCGCCAGAAAGAGACGAGCCGGTTCGGTTTTCGTTGCAGCGAAGATGACTCCGGCGAGCAGGCGTCCTTCGAGGCTGTCGAGAGCGCGCTGGGCTTCATCGCATGCCGATTGAACAGACGGTGCGTCGAGCGCTTCTTCGAAGCAAGTCAGCGCAAAGTCTCCGGCACCAATCTTCTGAGTGCCGTTTTCAAACCGTGTCCGCAATGCGGGATGGCGTTCGATGAGTTGTTCCAACGCAGCGCGAATTTGATCGGGAGCGAGAGGCTCCCGTGAGGTAAAGAGAAACGCTTGATTCCAATGATGCGAGGCTGTGTCTTCGCGTTGGAAAAACCAATCCTGGATCGGTGTCAACGGCGCGGGTTGATCGAGAGAGTGTTCCATGGCGGCAAGCCGAGGTGTGGCGTTCGCGTGGACATCGCTGCGGCTGCGTTGATCGGCGACTTCGGCAAGTTCGGACAGGATCGGGTGATCAAACAAATCGCGCGGGGTCAGGGCGTAGCCGAGTTCTCTCGCCGAGGTGACGATCTGAATACTGAGAATGGAGTCTCCACCGAGTTCGAAATAATGATCATGTCTGCCAACTTGATCGAGTTTGAGAACTCGGGCCCAGATTGCGCTGAGGGCTTCTTCGGCGGTGCCGGAAGGAGCTTCGAAGCCGCGCCGTGCGAGTTGGCGGAGTGCCTCGGTGGCCGAGGGCAGGGCGCGTCGATCAATTTTCCCGTTGGTGGTCAAGGGAAGTTGATCGAGGAAGAGCATCGCCGCCGGGATCATGTAGGGCGGCATGGCGGTGCCGGCATGACGACGCAGCTCTGCGAGGTCCACCGCGTCGCGGCCTCCGACGAGATAGGCCACGATCTGCGGGTGTCCGCTTTTGCCGTCGACGGTGACAAAGGCTTCGCGCACGGCGGGGTGGCGGACGAGAACTGCTTGGATTTCTCCGAGCTCGATGCGGAAGCCTCGGATTTTGACCTGATCGTCGCAACGACCGAGATACTCCAAGTCACCTCCGGGAAGAAAGCGGGCTACATCGCCGGTGCGATAGAGCCGACCCTCGGCATTCCAAGGATGCGGCAAGAAGCGTTCGGAAGTCAGTTCGGGGCGATTGAGATAGCCGGCCGCAACCCCGGCACCTCCGACAAAAATTTCACCGGGCACTCCCAGCGGGACAGCATGACCCTGCGGGTCGCGGAGATGGATCTCCAAATCGGGAATCGGGGTCCCGATCACGCTGCCACCTTTCAGATCGTTTTGAGAAATCGGCCGGTAGGTCACATGCACCGTTGTTTCGGTGATGCCATACATATTGACCAGTTGCGGTTGCTGATCACCGTGGCGCTCAAACCAAGGCCGCAGGCTTTCCAGTTCGAGGGCCTCACCTCCGAAGATGACGGTCCGCAGCGAAAGTGCGGGCAGACTGTCGCCACCGAGGCGTTCCACTTCGACGATTTGCCGGAACGCGGAAGGCGTTTGATTCAGAACCGTGACTCGCTCCTGGGCCATCAGCGCATAGAAATCGGAAGGAGAGCGAGTCGTGTCGTAAGGCACCACCACGAGGCGTCCGCCATACAGCAGCGGTCCCCAGATTTCCCAAACGGAGAAGTCGAAGGCGAAGGAATGGAAGAGGGTCCAGACGTCGGTGTCGTTGAAATGGAACCAGTCCTCGGTGGCGGTCATCAGACGCACGACATTGCGGTGAGTGACCCGGCATCCTTTGGGTTTTCCGGTGGAGCCGGAGGTGAATATCACATAGGCGAGGGAGTCAAGATCGTGGCAGCGTTTCGGGTTGTCCGCCCCGACGTTTGCAAGATCTTCGAAGGAAAGACACACCGCGCCGCTCGAGGGAATCTGGTCGAGGAGAGCTTGTTGGGTTAGCAAGATCGGGGCATCCGCGTCTTCGAGCATCCACTGGAGTCGCTCGGCCGGATAGGCCAGGTCGATGGGCAGATAGGCGGAGCCGGTTTTCAAAATACCGAGGATTCCAATGACGACTTCGGGCGAACGATCCACGCAGAGTCCGATGATGGCTCCGTCGCGATAGGCGGGGTGCTTCAGCAATGCGCCGGCGACGCCATTGGCCGCCGCGTTGAGTTCACGATACGTCCACGCGCGACCCTGATACGACAAAGCGACGTGATCAGGAGTGCGCTCGACCTGGTCCTCGAACATTTCCACCAAGGTGCCAAGAACCGGGAAGGTGCGCGGGTTGGCCCAGAGGTCGCGGAGTGCCTGCGCCTCAGCCTCGGGCATCAGTTCCATCGAGCCCAGTTTCGCGTGAGCATCCCGAGTGAGTTGGGTCAACAAATGACGCAAGTGACCGAGGGTCCGACGTACCGTATCCTCGGAAAACTTCTTCGGTTCGAACTCCAGCTTCAAGCGCAGTTGGCTTCCGTGATAGGCTGCCAGGGTGAGCGGGAAGTTGGTTTTCTCGTAGAGATCGACCTGGCGTTGCGCCCAGGCACCTCCGATCGCCTTCATCCGTTCACCGAGGTCGAAGGTTTCGAAGACCACGATGCTGTGGAAAAGGCGCTGCCCGCGCTCCAGATCGCAGTTGCTTTGGATCAGCGCGAGCGGGGTGTGCTCGTGATCCCGCATGGCAAGCCATTGCGTTCGCAAATCGACGAGAAGCTCGGTTACAGTCCGGTCGGCTTCCGTGCGAGCGCGGACCGGGAGAGTATTGATAAAAAGGCCCATCGCATCCCCGGCCTCGGGGAGGGAGGATTTGCGACAGGCCCGGGTGCCGCCGAAGACCACGTCACTTTCGCCGGAATATTTGGAGAGGAGAAGCGCCCAGGCCGCTTGCACGACACTGTGGACCGTGGTCCCGGTGGCAGCGGCGAGCGCTTCGCAGCAGGACGTTTCTGCAGATGAGAGAATGATTTCGTCCTGCCATCGGAGGGCTGGCGTTTCCATCTCGCCTGTATCGGATAGGCCATCTACCGTCAGAGGCGTTGGGGCGGTGAAGCCTTGCAATTGCGTTTTCCAGAAAGGTAGAGAAATGGAGCGGAAGTCTTGATCGTGGATCCACTCTGCAAAACGGGAGAAGGGAAAGGCTGGCGCAATCGATGAACCCCTTGCAACGCGGGCAGGCTGTTCGATCCGGTCGAAGAGATCGCTCAGGAGTTGTGGAAAACAGCGTCCATCGATGATCGCGTGATGGATCGTGATGATGAGGACCCGGTCCCGCTCGCCAAATTCCAGCAAAGTGCCGCGCCACAGGGGAGCGTGGGAGAGACTGAGACCTGCCAGTCGATCGTCTGCGAGGAAACGGGACAACTCCGCTGCTCGCTCGCTCGTGGTGTGATGCTTTCGCTTGAGGTGGGTGAAAGGAATGGTTACTTTGGCAAGCTCCTCCGAGAAAGGATCGCCGGGGCCCTCCCAGACGAAGCGGGTTCGGAGCACCGGATGCTGAGATGCGAGGTCTTGCAGGGCGGCATCGACGGCTGCCGGATTCAGGAACTCCGGCGTGGAAACGACAATTTGCTCGATATCAACGCCTTCCAGCCCTTCAAGCTGGTGGAGGAGCATCCCGCTCTGCAAGGGAGTCAGGGGAGTGACTTGGCGAGCCAGACGAGTCGAGTCGGATGGGGGCAGAAGTTCGTCGCGATGTGACATAAGCTCCGTAAAGGAAACACATCGCGAGGAAAACGGAAGTTAAAATTAGTGAAAGTATGAAAATTATAGTTATTCAAACATTCTCCTACTCTGTTTGAAACTGGAGAAAGTCATGGATTGCCGCGGCGACCTTGCCCGGCTCCTCTTCTGGAGATGAGTGCCCGCTCTGTTCCAAAACGATGAGCTGCGCGTGCGGAATCGCCTGGGCCGCCTCTCGGCAGCTCGCCAACGGAATCACCCGGTCGTGAAGCCCCGTGATGATCAAGGTGCGGGGCCGAATGGTAGTCAGATCGACATTGAACTCGGATTTCTCCACAAGACTGCGGGAGAAGCTGAAAAAGGAGCGGGGCAGCCCTTCGATCAGCAGTCGCTTGCGATACTCTTCCGAATCCTCGCGTGTGAAGGCATCCTGTTGATAGTAGGCTTGGGAAAGTGCGGATTGAAATGCGCAGGGCATTGAGATCAGGGTTCGGGCGGTGCCATAGGCAAGGAGACGGGTCGGGGGACTGGCGAGTAGAAGCGGACGCCGTGTCACTTTGCTCAGCGGGCTGATCAGGATCAGCCGCCGGACCCGCTCCGGATGGCGACTGGCGAGTTGCAGGGCGACGGTGCCGCCGAAGGAGTGCCCGAGGAGGTCGCAGGAGTTAATGCCGAGAGTATCGAGAGTTCGCAGGACGAGATCGGCCTGCCCGACCGGACTGTAGGACTCCCTGGCGGTGGGGCGTTCGGTGTAGCCGAAGCCGCTTAGATCCAGGGCGATGACTTGGTGGTGCTCCGCCAGCAGGGGAATGATCTTCCGAAACTCGTAGGTTGAAGCGGCGAATCCGTGAATCAGCACCAGTGGGCGGCCCTGGCCGACGCGTTCCACATGGACCGTTTGATGATCGACTTCGACGAGCGAGCCGGGCGCCAGATGGGCAGTCGCGTCCTCATACCGGCTCAGGGTGGCGCAGGAACCCAGTCCGAGACAGGAGATCAGCAAAAGGGAACGCACGAGGAGGGACATGATCGGCCGAAGCTGGAGAAGCGGGCTTCTTCCATGTTGCGCATGATCCGATGGTTTGCAAGTGCGACGAAGAGGCTCGCCCCGCAACCTTGATCGACCGCACCGGAGGGACCAACAAAAAGGCGGAGCCCCGTGAGGGAACTCCGCCTGTCTGAAAATAACCAAATACCAATACCACCAGGGTTCGATCAACGCTTGGAGAACTGGAAGCGCTTGCGGGCCTTGGGCTGGCCGGGCTTTTTGCGCTCCTTCTTGCGAGGATCACGGGTGAGAAGATTGTCTTCGCGGAGGGCATCCTTGATCTCGGCGTTGGACTTGAGCAGGGCACGGGCGAGACCGAGTTGGATGGCACCGACTTGGCCGATTACACCACCACCTTTGGCACTCACTACCGTATCGTATTTGTTGGAACTGCCTGCCACGTGGAAGGGCTGCAAGATTTGATTCTGCAGGGAAAGGGTGCCGAAATACTCGTCGTAGGGACGACCATTGATCGTGATCGCACCGGAACCGGGCTTCAGGGTGACTCGGGCGGAGGCGGTCTTGCGGCGACCAGTAGCGGAATAAGCGACGCTCATAGGAAAGGGTTACGGGGTGCGGGACGATTAGAGTTTGTAGGCCACGACTTGCTGGGCCTCATGGGGATGCTCAGAACCGGCATAGACCTTGAGCTTCTTGATAATTTGACGACCAAGACGGTTGTGGGGGATCATCCCGTTCACAGCACGCTCAACCAACAGGGTGGGGCGGCGGCCACGGACTTTCGCCACGCTTTCACGCTTCTGACCACCGACATAACCGGAGTAGCTGGTGTAAATCTTCTCGTCTTCCTTCTTGCCGGTGACCCGAACCTTCTCGGCATTGATCACGACCACGAAATCACCGCAATCCACATGGGAGGTGAAGATCGGCTTGTGTTTGCCACGCAGGAGGACCGCTGCGGCCACGGCGACATCACCAAGAACCTGGTTCTCGGCATCGATCACATGCCATTTGCGCTCGATCTCTTCTGCTTTGGCGGAAAACGTTTTCATCGTAAGGGTAAACAGCCCTCAAAAAGGGCGAAGGTGGGGAGTGTGGCGGTTCCACGGAGGGACGAATGGACCTCGGGAAGCGTCACGGGGACGGGAATTTAGGCGGACTTTATCATCTGTCAAGCGCTTCTGTGTCGGGTTTTCTCCTGATAGAATCAAGGGTCCCGATCCAAGTGATTAAGATTTCCGAATAAATTTCGTCCGTTTTTTCCACCGTTCTCTAATAGCGGATCTCGGCCATACGTCCAAAGGGTGAAACAATCCCACTCAGAACATGCTACGATTCCTCGCTCTCCCAACCATCTTGCTCGCCCTCGGCGCCACTGTCGTGACGAAGGCGCACGCCACGTCCGATGATGACGAGGACAAATCCCCGGCCCAAGTGAGTAAAGGCATTGAGCTTCCGCGTTGGGAGCAAGGGGAGTTCAGAGACTCGTTCGATATCAGGATCTGGCCCGAGGCGACTGCGGTCTGGCTGGAACAGCAAAATCTGCGTGATCGCATCGCCGATACTACGTTGCCCGAAGAAGAACGGGAGTATTTGAAACAAGTGCTCGCCCAACAACTCGGCGTGCCGGTGTCGAGCTGATGGGGAGCGGAGAAAGCTGGGGCAATCACCGGAGGACGCCCCGGCGACGCTTCCTTACCGAAAAAGTCGGCATTTGGAGACGGCAGGGACGGCTTGCGACCGCTGTCCCACCCCATCCGATAGCTTGGAACGACCCTTTCCAGAGCAGCTTCGAGAGCCAGCGTGTCATTGATGCCATCTGGCTCTATTGCGTGATAGGAATACCGAGCGGTATCGGCTAGTCTGACGGCGGATGCCGCGTTCTTTTCACCAGTGTCGAGTTTTCCGGCTCAAAGCTTGGGCAACTTACGCCGCTGTGTCGTGGACGCTACACGCGGGCGCGACCGAAGATTTTGCGTTTTTTGAACATGAGGTTCGGCCGCTCCTCATATCACGTTGTTACGAGTGCCATTCGGAAGCCAAGGGCCAGCGCAAAGGCGGCTTGTGGTTGGATCGGCGCGAAGGCTGGGCTCTCGGCGGGGATGCCGGACCGGCGGTGGTTCCGGGCGATCCGGCGGCGAGTCTCCTGATGGAGTCGGTCCACTATGGCAATGAGGACCTGCAAATGCCCCCCAAATCGCGATTGAGCGAGCCTGAGGTCGCCGTGTTGGAGCGCTGGGTGCGGATGGGGGCACCCGATCCGCGGAACGAAGTGATGGTCGGAGCGGTTCGCAAGGAACCGATCAACTACGAAGAGGCGAGGCTCGAGTGGGCTTACGGTCCGCTGCGCGGTGGTGCTTCGGGTGACGTGCCTGGGGTCATTGACGACCACATCGCCGACCGACTTTCTCTGTCGGGCCTTACGTCAACCGCCCGTGCCGAGCCAGGCGAGCTTTTGCGACGGGTTCACTATGCCCTGACCGGGTTGCCTCCCACTCGCGAAGAGATGGCGTCTTTTCAGGCTGATTCCAGCGAGGCGGCCTATGCGGCAATCGTCGATGATCTCCTCTCGCGTTCAAGTTTTGGAGAGACCTGGGGGCGTCACTGGCTCGATGTGGCGCGTTACGCGGATTCGAATGGGGGCGACCGCAACTACACCTACTACCAGGCGTGGCGTTATCGCAATTGGGTGATCGATGCCGTCAATGCTGATCTGCCTTACGGTGAGTTCGTGCGGGCACAACTCGCTGGGGATCTTCTCGCGGCGAAGGGATTGGAGAGCGGAGCCCTGACCGAGGCGGCGGCGCGCGACTATCTGGTAGCTTCGACCTTCGTCTCGCTCGGGCCGAAGATGCTGACCGAGCGGGACAAAGAGAAGCTCGCGATGGATGCGGTCGATGAGCAGATCGACACCCTGGGGCAGGCCTTCCTGGGCTTGACCATCGGATGCGCCCGATGTCATGATCACAAGTTCGATCCCATTTCACAAGAGGACTATTACGCTCTCGCCGGGATCTTTCGATCCACGGAGGTCGTGGGCGGCACGCGGAACGGTTGTGTCAATGTCGCGAGTTGGGTGGAGCGACCCATGCCGGGATCGGATCGGGAGGACCCGGAACTCAGCGCCAAAGTCGAACGGCTCGAACGGGTCATGCGTCTCACCGTGGAACAGAGTTTCAAAAAGAAAATCGGAGCCAAGATGGTTGCCGGTGAGCTTCCGTTGCGTGGTTTGGTCTATGATGATCCCATCTCGGTTCGGGAAGGTGTCTGGACAGAGTCGAGCCACTCGCCACGCCGGATCGGGACGGGCTATTGGCACAATGATCGCAAGGGCGACGCGGAAACCCGGGTGACATTTGTCGCAGCCCTCCCGGAATCCGGTGTCTATGAAGTGCGTCTCGCCTACAGCGCGGAAGACAATCGCGCCAAGTCCGTTCCGGTGACGCTACGATCCCGCGAAGGAGATCACGTCTTTTCCCTCGACCAGACGAAGAATCCCAAGGTCGCAGGTGTGCTCGAGCCTCTCGGTCAGTTCTCCTTTGAGAAAGGGGTCGATTACCGGCTCACCATTTCCACCGAAGGCACGACGGGAGCGTATGTCGTGGTCGATGCCGTTCAGTTTATTCCGGTCGTGGACATCGCCGGAGAAGCCGCCGCGCTCGCGGGTATGGGCGATCCGCTCGCGCAGATGAGCGAGGGGGACCTGAAAAAGGAACTGGAGCGTCTCATCGAGGAACTCAAGAACGCCGACCTCGCGATGGCGCCCCGCGACGAGGCGACCCCGTCGGATGTGCACCTGCGGGTGCGGGGTGAGGTGGGGCAGCTCGGGCCCCTCGTGGCACGGGGCTTTCCCGAGGTGTTCGCGACCGACGCGGACACGACGATTCCCGCTGGAAGCAGTGGACGGGTCGAGTTGGCTAACTGGATGGTGGGGCCGGCCCAACCATTGCTTCATCGGGTGATCGTCAACCGGGTCTGGCACCATTTGCTCGGACGCGGGATCATTCCCTCGGTCGATAATTTCGGACGTCTCGGCGAGGCTGCGACACATCCGGCATTGCTCGATGCCTTGGCCGTGGAATTCGGAGCGAAGGGCGGCTCAATCAAGGCGCTGGTGCGCGGAATCGTCTTGAGCGAGACGTATCGGAGAAGCTGCGACGCGACCCCGGAACTTAGGGCGCAGGATCCGGGGAATCTCTACTTCGGATATCAAAACCGTCGTCGGCTCAGTGCTGAGGAGATTCGCGATAGTCTCTTGCTGCTCTCCGGGGAGATCGATTTGAGCCCGGCTCAGGCCACCGCGACTCCGTTGGGGATCGATTTGGATGACCCGATCTCGGTGACGGAGGATCGCAGACGCAGCGTCTATCTGCCGGTGGCTCGGAACAATCCGATCGCCGAGCTGGCCGTCTTTGATATGGCCAATCCCGACTATGTTTCCGGCCTAAGACAGGAGACCACTGTGCCGACCCAAGCACTGTATTTGCTCAATAGTCAGGCGCTACAAACGAGGTCGGCCAAGATTGGGGAGCTCGCCATGAGCGCCGCGCGTTTGCCGGGAGAAGAGGTCGATTGGCTCTACCAAACCCTGTTAGGTCGGGCACCCAACCCTGTTGAGTCCGAGCGGGCGAGGGGACTTATGGCTGACTTGAGCGGAGGTTCGGAGGATCCCGTCGCCCTGGCGGTGGCCTGCGGGCAGCTCGCCCATGTCTTGCTGGCTTCGGCGGAGTTTCTCTATCTTGACTGATTGCATGAAAACGTTTCCCACCTCCTGCCGTCACGATGACGCTCCGACCTTCTCCAGACGGCAATGGCTGGCATCGGCGGCGGCGGGATTTGGATCCGTGGCGGCAGCGGGCCTGGCACAGGAACTCGCGGGCGGTGCGGGTGAGGGGCTCGTGGGCGGGCTGCATCATGCGCCACGGGCGCGACGGGTGATCTTTCTGTTCATGCACGGTGGACCGTCTCAGGTGGATACGTTCGACTACAAACCGGAGTTAAAAAAGCGTCACGGCGAAAGGCTGCCGTTTTCCCCGGCGAAAAATCTGGACCCGGGTTCGACCGGTTCCGCGAAGCTGATGGCTTCGCCGTGGGACTTTCACCAGCGCGGGGAGTCGGGCCTCTGGGTCAGCGATCTTTTTCCCGAAGTGGGGCGGCATATCGACGAACTGTGTGTGATCCGTTCGATGCAGAGCAAAGGCCAGTCGCACGGCCAGGCAGTCTGCATGCTGCATACGGGAACGGACAACTTCGTGCGTCCTTCGGTCGGATCCTGGGTAAGTTATGGGCTTGGCGCTGAGAGTGCGGATTTGCCAGGATTCGTCAGCATTGGTCCCTCGGCAACCCATGGCGGGCCGCGGAATTATGGCCCGGCTTTCTTGCCCGCCGCGCATCAGGCGACCACGATCGGGCGCAACGGCAA
>Ga0105044_10003247_pt1 | contig 22286 bp, 18 predicted proteins | sample MAT01_FD_78092 | JGI IMG/M metagenome (GOLD analysis project Ga0105044, IMG submission 78092) | Freshwater microbial communities from Lake Fryxell liftoff mats and glacier meltwater in Antarctica - MAT-01 | ecosystem: Environmental > Aquatic > Freshwater > Ice > Liftoff microbial mat | place...
GCAGTTCGACCGGCGGGCCGGCGAGATCCGTGATTCCGCCGCGGTGTTCGCCAAGTACGGGGTGTGGCCCGAGTCGATACCGGACTATCTGGCCCTGGTCGGCGATGCGGCAGACGGTTTCCCGGGCCTACCCGGGTGGGGAGCGAAGTCCGCGGCCACGGTCCTGGCCGAGTACCGCCATCTGGAACGGATCCCGTCCGATCCCACGGACTGGTCGGTCAACGTGCGCTCCGCCGCCAAGTTGTCCTTGGCCCTCCGCGAGCGGTTCGCGGATGCGTTGCTGTTCCGTCGGATCGCCACGTTGGAGACCGATGTGGAGGTCGGGTGGGTCGACCAGTGGCGCTGGACCGGACCCACTTCGGACGCGGCACCGCTCATCGACCGGTTGGGGGCGCGTGACCTCAGCCGGCGACTGGCTGCGTGCGCCGCGACGCGATGAGCCCGGTCAGTCGTCGGCGGACGTCGACGATGCCGCCCGGCAGGAAGATCGCCGTGACGATGAGCAAGACGCCGGACACCACGAACGAGTAGGGCGACACCTCGGGCGGCACCTCGCCGCCGTTGGCGATCAGCGTCAGGAGTCCGAGCTGGGTGATGAAGCCGGCGACCGCTCCACCACCAGCTGATGCCACCCCACCGATGCAGGTGACCGCCACCAGGCCCAATGACACGAAGAGCTGGTAGTTCTGGGTCTCGACCGTTCCGAACCGGTAGGCCAGCAGGACACCACCGATGCCGGCGATGGTGGCCGACACGGCGAACGAAGTGAGCTTCGCTCGGCGGACGTCGACCCCGGCGGCTGCAGCCGCGCGCTCGTTCGCCCGAACCGCCAGCCATCCCAGACCGGTCCGGCTTCGCCGGAGGTTGGCCACGGTCCAGAAGCACAGCGCGGCGACGACCACGACGAGCACACCGAACGCCGAGCGGGGAAAGTCCGAGCCGGTGGCGGTGATCCCGAGGTTCACCGAGCCGACCCGCGGCTCGGGTGCCGTCACCACGCCGGTGTTGGGCATGAGCCACGACCACTTGAAGAGCAGTTGCTCGATGGCGACCGTCGCCCCGATCGTCACGATCGCCAATTGCACGCCACGGGCGCGAACGGCCGGGATTCCCACGACGAGTCCGAAGCCGCCGGTCACTGCGATGGCCGCTATCGGGGCCCCCGGAAAGCCGAGACCGAGGTCGTCGAACTTGGCGAGCAGGAGTCCGGCGACCCCGGCGAACGCGTAGGGAGCCAGCGAGATCTGCCCGACGTATCCGGTGAGGACCACCACGGCGAGGGCCATGACCATGGCGATCGCGCTGTTGATGGCGGCCTGTCGCCAGTCTGATCCCAGGGCGAACATCACGGCCACGCCGATGCCCAGTCCAACGACCGTCAGCGGGGTGGTCCACCGCGGTTCGGGGCTGACGGGTAGGCGCCGGTCCACGGACTCCCCCCGCCCAGGGAGCGAGTCACCACGAATCACCAGCGTGATGACGATGACCAGGAACGGCAGGCCCTTTGACCAACCCAGGCCGCCGGCGGTCAGCCGGGTCAATTCCGATTCGCCGATCCCGATGGCAAAGCCGGCTGCCGCGACCCAGACGAACGAGCGGAACCCGCCGAGCAGCGCAGCGGCGAAGGCCGGCACCACCAACAAGCCCAGCTGCAACGGATCCAGCCCCGCGGAGTAAGACACGAAGATCGTGGAGATGGCGGACAACACGGTGGCGACACCCCAGTTGACGGTGGCCAGCAGCTCGGGCCGGAGCCCGGTGAGCCTGGCCCCCTTGTCGTTCTCGGCTGCGGCCGTGGTGGCCAGGCCGAACGGGGTGAACCGGTAGATGGCCCACAACCCGGCTCCGATCGCTACGGCCGTGGCGGCCACCACCAGCCGGTCCTGGCCGATCAACCGGCCGCCGATGGTGACACCCTCGGTCGGCAGGATCGGTCGAGCTGCGGGCGCGGAATCCGACCAGATCACCACGGTGGTCGCCCAGAAGTAGAGGAACAATCCGACGGAGGCGACCACGCGGGTGAGCGGGGGAGCAGTGCGGGTCCACCGGAAGATCAACCAGAACTGTGCGGCTCCGAGCAGCGCGGCGTACACCACGATGTACCCCAGCGCCGTGCCGACGGTGGGCTGGGGCACCAGGTGGAGTCGAATCACCGGGACAGCAACTGGCAGCACCAGATCGCCGGTCTCGCGGAACTCGAAGAACGCGTAGGTCAGGAACGCCCCCGTCGCCCCGTGGGCGAAGTTCAACACGTTGGAAGCCCGCGCCGTCAGCGTGACGCCGATCCCTCCCAGGGCGTATGCCGCGCCGATGCCGAGCCCCAGGAGCAGGAAGTAGAAGAAGTCACCCACGCGACGAACTCATCGCGCTCGGGCACACCAGCGTGGTCGCAGCCAAGTCAGATTCCGGCATCGGTCAGGATCTTGGGCACGTCGATCCAGTCCGGGTAGCCCTCCTCGAACGTGGTGGCGTCCTTGATCCGGAGCAGGACCTGCTGGGGTGCGCACAACGATGGGAGGGCGGGGACCTGTTCGGTCTTGCACGTGTACGAGTGGCCGTCCCAACTGCGATGCTCGACCGTGTTGGAGAAGAAATCGATGAGGTCCGCTGCGCTGGCGTCTGGCCCGATCTCGTCCAGCGCGTCCCACAGGTTCATGGCGGACTTGAAGCCGATGGTGGCGGCGCTCTGACTGTTCGTACTCGGCTGAAACTTTTTCATGGCCGCAGTGAAGATCTCGGTGTCGGCCCTGTTCGAGATGGTCTGGTCGAGCCGACCCTCGATGTTGAAGAGCGTGTTGGACACCTTGTCGTAGCCCACCTGCTGCAGCCACTTGTCATCAGCGCAGGACCCCACCTGGTAGATCTGGGCGCTCGAGCCTGCCGCAGCGATGGCCTCGATCACCTTGGGGCAGGCGAAGTCGGCCGCTCCCACAATGACCGCCTCGGGGTTGGTCGACAGGGCGCTCTGGACCACCGGCGCCCAGTCGGTCGTGGTCAGGGGTGTCGGGACCTCGTTGACCTCCACGCCGTAGGCCTTCAGGAGTGCAATCCCATAGTCCTGCATGGCGAACTTGATCTGCGGCAGGTCGATATACAGCACCGAGACCCGCTTGGCCTTCAGTTCCTTCGCCGCGTGCCACGCAAAGGCAGCGAACGCCCCTGGTGACCCGCCGCTGAACTGGAAGGCCACCTTGGACTGCATCTCGTCGACGTTGAGGGGGATGCCTCCGATCCACGGAATGTTGTTCTGCTCGAGGACCTTCACCGCGGCGCCGGACGAGATGGCCAGCCCGCCGAGCACGGCGATGACGCCCTGCGAGGCCAACTGCTTGGCGCATTCCTCGGACCGGGCCTGGCTGGCATCGGTCTCGCAGGGGAGGATCTCGATGGGATGGCCGTCGACCCCGCCCAGTTCGGAGTTGATGAACGACGCGGCGGCGTTGGTGCCGTCGGACAGCACCGGCAGAGCACCGATGGCACCGTTGTTGGTGTTGATGAACCCGATCTTGATCGGGGCCTTCGACGGGTCCGCCGGCGTCCCGGCATCGGGCACCGTTCCGTAGGTCCATTCCTCGCCGGCGAACTGCGAAACGATGTCCTTGCCGTTGCCGGGCTTGGGATCGATCTGGCCCGTGAGGGCCGCGCCTTCGCCGAGCTTCTGACCCGACGGCTTGTTCGCCGTGGTGGTCTCGGAACATCCGGCTGACAGCAGCGCCATGAGCGAGACTCCGACCAGGGCTGACCGCATCCAGTTCGACATCTTCTTCCCCCGATTCACTTCTGCCAGCGACCCCCGTCGGCAAGGAGGGCGAGTGTAGTGAACGGTGTCAATCACGGGGCGCTTGATCCCTGGACCCCGATCCGAAGATCTGGCCCAACTCGGCCGGAGCCACCTGCTCCAGCTGGTCGTATCGGCATTCTTCGGCGGTCTTGTCCGGCCGCCATCGGACGAATCGCGCCGGATGCCTGAGGCGGGTCCCGTTCTGCAGTCCCTCGTATGCCACCTCCACGATGAGCTGGCAGTCGAGGGGGACCCAGGACCGGTCGCGGCTCCCGGTCCAGCGGGACGGCGCTCCGGGCATGCGTTGCGCTGAGCCGTGGGATTCGGCCGCGCCCCACTGCGCCCACGGGTGCGCAGCCCCGGCCTCGATCACGTGAGGAGCGAGTTCCGCGATCAGATCGTGGCGGCGATCGCGCGAGAACGCCGAGGCCACCCCCACATGGTGCAGCGCGCCGTGGCCGTCGTTCAGGCCGAGGAGCAGGCTGCCGATGCCCTGTCCATCGGCGTGCTCCCGGTAGCCGGCCACGACCATGTCGGCGGTCCGCAGGTGTTTCACTTTGTGTTGCGCTCGAACGTTCTCCTGGTAGGCCCCGTCGAGCGGCTTGGCGATCACGCCGTCGAACCCAGCGCCCTCGAACCGCTCGAACCAGTCCTTCGCCGTCACGGGGTCGGTCGTCGTCGGGGTGATGAACAGCGGTGGCTCCACGCCCTCCATCACGGCTTCGAGGAGTCGTCGGCGGTCTCGGAACGGTGCGGCTCGGACGTCGGCATCGTCCAGCGCCAGCAGGTCGAAGGCCACGAAGCCGGCTGGGGTCTCGACCGCCAGACGGTTCACCCGGGAGGCGGCTGGATGGATGCGCTGGCCCAACTGGTCGAAGTCCAATCCATGGTCGGTCACCACCACCAGCTCGCCGTCGACCACCACGCGATCCGGGAGCTGGTCGCGGATCGGATCGAGGAGTTCCGGGAAGTAACGGGTCAGTGGTCGGTCGTTGCGGCTGCCCAGCATGACCTCGCCGCCGTCCCTGAACACGATGCAGCGAAATCCGTCCCACTTGGGTTCGTAACTGAGGTGACCACCGACGGGCAGCGAATGCGTCGCCTTGGCCAACATCGGTCGGACCGGTGGCATGACGGGGAGATGCACCCGCCCATTTCATCACCGATCCGGTCTCGGCCTCACCCGGTCGGTCCGCCGTGCGGCGAAACCGTGGAGCTGCTCGTATCAGTCGTTAGCCTGACACCCATGCGCCGCATCGCTCCTGCCCTACTCGTCGCCTCGCTGCTCCTCGGGGGCGCGGCCTGCGGGAAGGACGACACCGCGTCGGACGCCAAGTCCAGTGAACAGAAGTCGGTGGAGCAGAAGTCCTCCAGCCCGAGCGGCGATCTGACCGGCTTCGTCGAGGGCTTCAGCGACCCGACCGACGGCATCGCCACCCGCCAGGAGGCCGAGTGCGTGGTCGGACAGATCGAGGACGACATCTCCGATGCCGGTCGGGTCATCCTCAACGAGCAGGACTCCAACGGGAACGACATGGGCGATCGGGACGCCGAGTTGGTGTTCGCGGCTGTCGACGAGTGCATCACGTTGGACAAGATGGTGGCCAAGTTCCAGAAGCTGTTGGCGGCCGACTCGGGAGCCGACGGGGTCGAGACGGCGAAATGCCTCGGGGATGCCATGCGCAGTGAGTACTCCTCCAGTGGCGAGATCGTTCGGGATTCGTTCCGGCTCGGCCAAGACGGCGCCGATCAGTCGGACAACACGCTGCAGCAGCTCATCACCACCTGTGCGGTCGGCGCCGTCGGCGGAGGCGATCCGACTGGCGGGAGCAGTGATCCGTCCGGCTCACTGAACGCCGCCATCTACCAGACGTTGGTCGACCAGATGCAGTCCCAGGGGCTCGACGAGGCAACGGCGACCTGTGTGGCCGACGTGGTCACCGGTGAACTGACCCCGGCAGACTTCGCCAAGATCGGACAGGCGGGCGGCGCGCTGCCCCCGGAGGTCCAGGGCCTCATCGAGGCGGCGGTCACCGGCTGCATCGCTGGCAACTGACAGCCTCAGGCCGAAGCGCTGATGGCGTCCAGCAGGACGTCGGGATCGTCGGCCACCATCAGATGGTCGTCTCGGATGAAACCGTCATCGGCGGCGCGAGCCAGGTAGGCCAGGAGTCCGTCGTAGAAGCCGGCGACGTTCAACAGGCCCACCGGTTTGGGATGCAGGCCGAGGTAGCGCCAGCACAGGACCTCGAACAGCTCCTCCATGGTGCCGACCCCTCCGGGCAACGCAATGAAGGCGTCCGCTCGCTCGAACATGATGCGTTTCCGGGTCGGCATGTCCTCGACCACGATCAGTTCGTCCACCGACCCGTTGCCGATCTCACGGGTCAGGAGATGCTCGGTGATCACGCCGAGCACCGCCCCACCGGATGACTGCACGGCCTCGGCCACCTCGCCCATGAGGCCGATGTCCCCGCCCCCGTAGACCAGGCCGTGCCCCCGTTGAGCCAGGGAACGGCCGAGCTGACGGGCCCCGGCGCCGTAGTCGGGGAGCGCCCCGTGGCTCGACCCGCAGTAGACGGCGATCTGCATCGGCGGACCATACCGCTGGTGGCGCGGGCGCCGGTTCGGATTCCCTGCGATCGCACACCGACGCGTACCGTTGGCGCCGTGGATCACAGCATGTCCGAACGTATCGATGACCTCGCCACGCGCAAGGAAGCCGCCCGGGTACCCGGTTCGGAGCGGTCGGTGGAGCGTCAGAAGTCCCGCGGCAAGATGCTGGCCCGCGAGCGCATCGAGTACCTCCTGGACGACGATTCGTTCCACGAGCTGGACATGTTGGCCCGCTCCCGAACCCCGTCGAGTGACGAGCGCCCCTACGGCGACGGCGTCATCACGGGTTGGGGCGCCATCGACGGCCGCAAGGTCTTCGTCTTCAGTCAGGACTTCACCGTCTTCGGCGGCGCCCTCGGCGAGGTCTTCGCCGAGAAGATCCACAAGCTCATGGACATGGCGTTGAAGGTCGGGGCGCCGGTCATCGGCATCAACGACGGCGCCGGGGCCCGCATCCAGGAGGGCGTGGTCAGCCTGGCCAGCTACGGCGGGATCTTCTACAGAAACGTCAAGGCGTCCGGCGTCACGCCGCAGATCTCGGTGATCATGGGCCCGTGCGCCGGAGGCGCGGTGTACAGCCCGATCATGACGGACTTCATCTTCATGGTCGATCAGACCAGCTACATGTTCATCACCGGCCCCGACGTGGTGAAGCAGGTCACGGGCGAGGACGTGACCCAACAGGATCTGGGCGGTGCCCGCGTCCACACCTCGAAGTCCGGAGTCGCTCAGTTCGTCTCGGCTGACGACGCCAGCTGCCTCGACGACGTCCGGTACCTCATGTCGTTCCTCCCGGCCAACAACCTCGAGGAACCGCCGGCGGTGGAGATCGAGGATCCGGTGGATCGCCTCTGCCCGGAACTGGCGGACATGATCCCCGCCAGCTCCAACCAGGCGTACGACATGAAGGCGGTGATCGCCGCCATCGTCGACGACGGGGACTTCTTCGAGTACGCCTCGAACTGGGCCGGGTCGATCGTCTGTGGCTTTGCCCGCCTGGCCGGCCACCCGGTGGGAATCGTGGGAAACCAGCCCATGGTCATGGCAGGCGTGTTGGACATCGAGAGTTCGTCCAAGGCGGCCAAGTTCGTCCGGACCTGCGACGCATTCAACATCCCGCTCGTGACCTTCTGCGATGTGCCCGGCTTCCTGCCCGGGGTCGACCAGGAGCACGGCGGAATCATCCGTCACGGCGCGAAGCTGCTGTACGCGTACTGCGAGGCCACCGTCCCGCGCATCCAGGTGATCACCCGCAAGGCCTACGGCGGCGCCTACGTGGTCATGGACTCCAAGTCGATCGGTTCTGACCTGTCGTTCGCCTGGCCATCGGCGGAGTTGGCCGTGATGGGCGCCTCGGGAGCCGTGGAGATCGTGAATCGTCGGGAACTCCTGGAGATCGAAGACCCCACCGCACGGGACACCCGTCGGGCCGAGTTGGTGGCGGAGTACACCGAGGACAAGTGCAACCCCTGGGAGGCGGCGGACCGCGGCTACGTCGACGACGTCATCGATCCGACGCAGACACGGGTGAAGCTCATCGCGGGACTGGACGTGCTGCGGTCCAAGAAGGAACACCTCCCGCCCCGCAAGCACGGGAACATCCCACTCTGATGGACATCCGTCCCGTTCCCACCGACGCCGAAGCTGCGGCGATCGCTGCGGCCATCGCGCTGGTCAACGGTGCTGCCGGTCAACTCCTCGGCTCGGAGAGCGGCCAGCGGTCGCGTTGGCGCTGGTCGGGCCGTTGGTGGACCAAGCCGATCCCGCTGCGGCGCGATCGGCCCTGGTAGTCCGGACGGCGCAGTGACCGTGCAGCACGGGGCCGCCCCGACCGACCCGGTGCCCGTTGTTGCAGACATCGCCACCGTGGCCGACGACGAGGTGGTCTGGTTCGTCGGAGCCACCCGACGTGAGATCAACGGAGTGCGACCGGGTACCGAGGTGGACGTCCAGGGTGTCACGGTGCGGACGCTGGACCGTCCGGGTGAGCTGCTGTGCCGCTTCGCCACGATCAACGACGTCCACTTCGGTGAGACGGTCGCCGGGGTGGTCTCCGGGACCGACATCGGACCGACCTTCTCGGTGCCGGACGGCGAGGAGCCCTACCCGGAGTTCATGAATCGTGGTGCGGTTGCCGCCATGGCAGCCATCGATCCGGCGGTGGTCCTGGCCAAGGGGGACCTGACGGCGTCCGGCGTCGACGCCGAGTATCAGCGATTCATCGACGTCTATCGAACGGCTTTCGGTGATCGGTTGATGCACATTCGGGGGAACCACGACGCCTACCACGGAGCGACCTTCGCCGACACCAGCGTCCAGAGCCGAGACCTGCCCGGCGTGACCGTCGCCATGATCGACACCTCCAGAATTCACCAGGTCAACGGTTCGGTGGGCGCCGACCAGCTCGAGTGGCTCGACGAGCTGGCGGCCCGAGCCGACCGCCCGGTGCTGCTGTTCGGGCACCATCACATCTGGAACCCCGACCGGGATCCGCGACGAGACGATCACTTCGGGATCCGCCCGACGGACAGCGAAGCGCTCATCGAGGTGTTCGTCAGGAGGAAGTCCCTGGTGGGCTACTTCGCCGGCCACACCCATCGGAACCATCGCCAGCTCATCGAGGCGACGGGTGACGTGCCGTGGGTCGAGGTGGCGTGCGTCAAGGACTACCCGGGCTCGTGGGCCGAGTACCGGGTCTTCGATGGCGGCATCCTGCAGATCCATCGACGGATCGACACCCCTGAGGCGTTGGCGTGGTCGGAACAGACCCGCCACATGTACCGCGGCGCATATGCCGCATACGCCTCCGGAACGCTGCAGGACCGTTGCTTCCCCATCCCCATCTGACCCGCCCGGCCCGACCCGGCTGGCCTGACCCATCCCGATCTGTCTGACCCATCCCGATCCGACCCCAGCCCGACGTGCCCGGTGGAGGTCAGTCGGCGGTGGCGATCTCGATGCGGTCCTGCTTCCACTCCCGGGCCGAAGCCAGAGCGAGTGTGGTCTGGTCCAGGAGCTCGTCGGTACTGAAGGCGTGCGCCGGGTAGCAGGCCACGCCGGCCCACATGGTGTGCAGCCCGTGACGACTGGTCAGGTTCCTTCGGATCCGTTCCACGGTCCAGACCGCACCGTTCTCGGGCGTGTCCTCCAGGATGAGAGCGAACGAGCCGTCGGACATCCGACAGGCGGTGTCGGCGTCTCTCAGCGTCTGGCGGATGGAGCCGGTGACCTTGAGCGGATCTGCGGCGTGCGAGTTGCCGTCACCCTGCCCCTCGACGACCTGCAGGAGCGCGATGGCGACCGGACGGAGGTGGCGTCGGGCCGAAGCGATCCGCGCGTCAAGGGCCACGCGGAAGTAGGCCTCGCTGAACAGGTTCGTCTCTGGATCCGCGAGCAGACGGGTATCGGACGGATCGTGGGGAGCGGTGGCGGCTACTTCGTCCGATGCACGGGTGGCGATGAGCTCGGCGACCGTGGTGCGGGTGGCGTCGACCGTACGTTGGGTCTGCTCCAACTCGCCACGAGCCCGCTCCAGCTGGTCGCGTGCCGCTCGGAGCTCGGTGAGCAGGTCCTCGAAGCGACGGTCGTCGGTCTCGGATCGTTGTTCGGCCACCAGCGCCGCGAATCCTGCGGCGGCAGCGAACAGTCCGGCGCCGGCGGCCACCGGTGCCAGATCCAGCGCGTAGCCGAGCACAGCCAGCCCGAGCCCGATCAGGCCGAGGGCGATCCCGATCAGTCGCCGAAGAGTCACAGAGTTCCATCGGCGCGTGGGCGAAAGACTCAAGTTTTCACCGCCTCAACCTCCCGGTCCCGGGGGCGAACTTCGGCCCCTGGAACCTCCCGGCCGGTGGCGATGGCGATCATGTCGGCCATGATCGCCGTCAGGTCATAGTCCTTCGGGGTGTAGATCCGTTCCGCCCCGGCGGCGATCAACGCGGCCTGGTCCTCGGTCGGGATGATGCCGCCGGCCACGATCGGCGCGTCGACGCCGTTCGCCCGGATGAGGCGGATGACCTCCGGGATCAACTCCATGTGGCTGCCGGAGAGGATCGAGACGGCGATGATGTCGACGTCCTCGTCCCGAGCGGCGGCGGCGATCTGCTCGGGCGTGAGGCGGATGCCCTGATAGATGACCTCCAGCCCGGCATCCCGGGCGGCGACGGCGATCTGTTCCGCTCCGTTCGAGTGGCCATCGAGCCCGGGCTTGGCCACCAGCAGGCGGGGTGGGCCCTCGGGGAGGGTGCGGACGTACTCGGAGAGGTGACGCAGCGCAGCCGATCCGCCGCCGACTCCAGCGGCTGCGGCCACGCCGGTGGGGGCGCGGAACTCGCCGAACTCGTCGCGGAGTGTCTGGGACCACTCGCCGGTGGTGCCCCCGGCCTCTGCCAAGGCAATGGTGGCGGGCATGATGTTCTCGTCGGTCCTGGCAACCCGGCGGAGTTCCTCGACCGCACGCTGCACGGCGGCGTTGTCGCGCTGGGCCCGCCAGTCGGCCAAGGCCTCGACGGCATGGGCCTGCACGGCGGGATCCACCCGCAGGATGCTGTCGTCGCCGCTCAACGGGGACTCGGCTGTTTCGGTGAAGGCGTTGACGCCGATGACTGTCTGTTCGCCCGATTCGATCCGACGCATCCGGGTCGCGTGGCTCTGGACCAGCCGACCCTTCATCTCGTCGATGGCCTCGAAGGCCCCACCCAGGGCCAGGATCTCGTCCAGTTCGGACTGGGCTGACTCCACGAGGTCAGCGGTCAGACCTTCCATCACGTGGCTTCCATCGAAGATGTCGTCGTACTCCAACAGGTCGGACTCGAGCGCCAGGACCTGTTGGATCCGAAGCGACCATTGCTGATCCCATGGGCGGGGCAGACCCAGTGCCTCGTTCCAGGCCGGGAGCTGGATGGATCGGGCTCGCGCCGACTTGGAGATCGAGACCCCCAGCATCTCCAGAACGATGCGTTGCACGTTGTTCTCGGGCTGGGCCTCGGTGAGGCCGAGGCTGTTGACCTGGACGCCGTAGCGGAAACGCCGTGCCTTCGGGTCGGTCACTCCGTACCGCTCCAGGGTGATCCGGTCCCACATCTGAGTGAAGGCACGCATCTTGGCGGTCTCCTCGACGAATCGGATGCCGGCGTTCACGAAGAAGCTCACCGAGGCCACGATCTCGGGCATCCGGTCAGCGGGCACCTGGCCCGACTGACGGACCGCGTCGAGCACCCCGATGGCGGTGGCCAGGCTGAAGGCGAGTTCCTGGGTCGGGGTCGCGCCGGCCTCCTGCAAGTGGTAGCTGCAGACGTTCATGGGGTTCCACAGCGGAACATTGCTGTTGCAATAGGCGAACATGTCGACGATCAGGCGTCGGCTCGGAACGGGCGGGAAAATGTATGTCCCGCGGCTGAGGTACTCCTTCACGATGTCGTTCTGTGTCGTGCCTCGGAGCTCCCGGCTGTCCACGCCGTGAGCTGTGGCATTGGCGACGTAGAGCGCGAGCATCCACGCCGCAGGGGCGTTGATGGTCATCGACGTGTTCATGCTGCCCTGGGGGATGCCGTCCAGGAGCGTTCGCATGTCGCCGAGGTGGGTGACCGGCACACCGACTTTGCCGACCTCACCCCGCGCCATGATGTGGTCCGGGTCGTATCCGGTCTGGGTCGGGAGGTCGAAGGCGATACTCAGCCCGGTCTGCCCCTTCGCCAGATTCGTTCGGTACAGCTCATTGGACGCACGGGCGGTGGAGTGCCCCGAGTAGGTGCGCATCAGCCATGGTCGGTCCTTCGGATCAGACATGGGTCCATTGTCGGCCCTGGAGCCCGACCGTGTCATGCTGGGCGGGCGGCCGGGGTCATGCTGGGCGGGCGGCCGGGGTCATGCTGGGCGGGCGGCCGGACGCGACACCGCCGCTCGGGAGAGCGGCGGTCGGGGGTGGAATGTCGAACAAGGGTGGAGTGGGAGCCACGGCGCCAGCACCTGGAAAGCGCTGGTTGGCGATGCGTTTGGAGGGAGATTATGTGTCCCCCACTCCAGTTCCTTGTACTTCGTTGGCGGGGGCGAATCCACCAACATGAGAAGTATCGTCCTCTTGGAAGAAGTCTTGAGCAGAAATTCTTCCTGATGTCATGGTTTATGACGATGGCATGGCAACGATCCATCGCTTCAACAGGCGAATATGTCGTCGAAGGGCGTTCACCTGCTCACGTGCAGCGAGGATCTGACCACTATGACCACTATGACCACTATGACCACTATGACCACTATGACCACCAGGACGACCGACACGACCGATGGACCCTCATGAGCGCAGCGGTGCTCGCGGCCGAGGTGTTCTTCCTGGGCGACGACCTGTTGCCGTGGCTGCTGTTGGCGTTCGGCGCAGCGATGGTCGTGGGCAATCTGGCGGCGTTCGTCCGGCCACCGCGGCCCTCGGAGGAGGCGACCGAACGAACACCCCGCCCCCTGCTCGGCCGGAGTCTCGTATTCATCCTCATCGGTTCGGTCGCGTCGGTCTGGGCGCTGGCTAGCCTGCTCCGCTGAGCCCAACCGCCCGCCATCCATCCACCCACCGACTGAGCAGCAGAGCCGGAGCAACGTGACACCCAACCGAGATGTGGTGAGCGCTCCGGACGACCAACCGGTCCTCGAGACCCGAGACCTGACGGTGTCCTACGGCGGCCTGCATGCCGTTGATCATGTGTCCATCACGGTCCGGCCCGGAGAGCTGGTCGGGTTGATCGGACCCAACGGTGCGGGAAAGACCACGACCATCGACGCCATCTGTGGGTTCGCCCCCAGTAGCGGATCGATCCGTTTCGACGGCATGGAGCTGTCCGGCGCTCCGACTCATGCCCGTGCCCGAGCGGGTATGGCCCGGACGTTCCAGTCGGTCGAGTTGTTCGACGATCTCACCGTTCGACAGAACCTGTTGGTCGCTGCCCAGTCGCGAGGTGGGTCGTCGCTGCTCATCGATCTGGTCCGACCGGTTCGGCGTTCGGAAGTTGACGCCGTGGTCGAGGAGGCCTTGGCCTTGATGGGACTGGAGGATGTCGCCGACGCCTTGCCGACCTCGTTGCCGCTCGGCAACCAGAAGCTGGCCGGGGTCGCTCGGGCGCTGGCGTCGCGACCGAGGCTGCTGTTGCTGGACGAACCTGCAGCTGGTCTGGATTCCGAGGAGAGTCTCGTGTTGGGTCGCCGCCTCCGCGAGCTGATCGGTGTCGACGGACCAGCCGGCCTTCTGATTGATCACGACACACGGTTGGTCTTCGATGTCTGTGATCGGGTGTACGTGATCGATTTCGGGCAGATCATCTCGAGCGGGACGCCCGACGAGGTGCGGTCGGATCACCGGGTGGTCAGCGCCTACCTGGGCCGCGCCGCCCGCGAGGGGTCGTCATGAGTCCGTTGCTCGAAGTTCGCGGACTCGTCGCGGGCTATGCGGGGACCGCCGTTGTGCACGGCCTCGACCTGGATGTCCATCCCGGTGAGATCGTTGCGTTGCTCGGTCCCAACGGTGCGGGGAAGACCACCACCCTGTTGGCGGTGTCCGGACTCATCCGTCCCATGGCTGGCGTCGTGTCGCTCGGGGGTCGTTCCGTGGGCGGAACACGTCCGCACCGCCTCGCCCGCATGGGCTTGGCGCACGTCCCCGAGGATCGGAGCCTGTTCCCCTCGATGACCGTTGCCGAGCACCTGAAGTTGGCCACCGTCAGGAATGGTCCGGACGACGCCGACGTCTACCGCTGGTTCCCTGCCCTGGCTCGTCTGACCCATCGACGGACCGGGCTGCTCTCGGGCGGCGAGCAGCAGATGGTGGCGGTGGCCCGAGCGCTCATGCGCCGACCGCAGGTGCTCATGATCGACGAGCTGAGTCTGGGGCTTGCTCCCCTGGTGGTCGAGTCGCTGCTGGAGACCATCCGCCAGATCGCCGAGGAGTCGAGATGTGGGGTGCTGTTGGTCGAGCAGCACGTTCAGATGGCCCTGTCGGTGGCGGACCGTGCAGTGGTCCTCAGTCGCGGCACGGTGGCTGCCGCGGGAACGGCAGAGGAGATCGCCTCGGAGACCGAGGTACTTCGCTCCAGCTACCTGGGTTGAGCAGCATCGGCTGACCAATGAGCGAGGCCGGCGCTCTACATTGTCAGCACGTCGGCTGGGGGGAGGCGACGGCGAGGGGATGACCATGAGCGGCGAGTCACGTCGGCTGGTGGCGTTGGTGTGCGTCGTCGGAGCGTTGCTCGCGGCGTGCACTCCGTCGGACCGTCCGGACGGACCGGGCGGGGCTCGGCCGGGCGCTCCGACCTCCCGGCAGCTCGTCACCCGCGCTGTCGATTCACCAGCTCCGCCTGACTGCTCGTCTGCCCGATATGAGGACCCGGACCGATCGAAGCTCCCACTCGAGTTCCGTGACCTGGACTACGAGCTCACGTCCTCGAGGATCCCGGAGCGGGCCGGCTCCACGCATCACCTCTGTGGCCAACGAGGCCCGGGCGTCGACCTGGCCTGGGGACTGGAACGGGGTCGCGATGACGTGCTGATCGCCGTGCTCGACTCGGGCATCCTCTGGCGCCGTGCCTCGGAGATGCCAGACCTCGCCACTCAGGCGTACCTCAATGCCGGAGAGCTCCGGCCACCGAGCGGCGGGGTGTTCGACCAGGACGGCAACGGCCGGTTCGACATGGCGGACTACTCCGATGACCCCTCGGTCACCGACCGCAACGGCAATGGGTTGCTCGATCCGGAGGACCTGATTCTCGATCCGGCCTTCAGCGACGGCGTCGACGACGACTCGAACGGTTACGTCGACGACATCTCCGGGTGGGACTTCCTGTGGGGCGACAACAATCCGTTGGACAACGTGGGCTACGGCCACGGCACGGGCGAGGCCCGGGACTCGACCGCTGCTGCCAACGGCATCGGGGCGGTGGGCACCTGCCCGGGCTGTCGCTTCCTGCCGGTTCGGGTCGCTGACTCCTTCATCGCCGAGGGCGGCCGGTTCGCGGCCGGGGTGCTCTTCGGGTTGGACTCGGGCGCCGACGTCATCCAGGAGGCCTTGGGGGCGATCTCGAACCCGCCCCAAGCTCAGCAGGCCGTCACCGCTGCGGTGCGCCGTGGGGTCCCGGTGGTGGCCTCGATGGCGGACGAGGCCTCGAAGCATCCGAACCTGCCGGCCGCCATGAACCACACCATTCCCGTGAACTCGGTCACCCGGGTGACCGACGTGCTCGGCGGTCTCAATGACATCCCAGGGGTCGAGACCGACGTTCTGGCTCTCAACGGGTGCACCAACTACGGCGGAATCGCCTTCGTGACCGTGCCATCGAGTTCGTGCAGCTCAGGTGCCACAGGATTGGGTTCGGGCATGGTCGGGCTCATCGAGAGCGCGGCCCGGACCTCAGGAATCGCCCCGCATCCGGCGCTCGGCGCGGTCGGCCCCGACGACAACGTCCTGTCGGCGATCGAAGTGGCACAACTCCTCCGGGCCACCGCGGATGACATCGACTTCTCCACGCCGCGTCCCGGCGAGCCGGCGAACGACCAGCGCGGCGACAACTTCGAGCGCTACCCGACGACCCCCGGTTGGGACGCCACGTTCGGGTTTGGGCGGGTGAACACCTTCGAGGCCGTCCGGGCCGTGCAACAGGGCGAGATCCCGCCCGAGGCCGACCTGGTCGGGCCGTCCTGGTTCGAGGTCCTCCCCGTCCGAGGCACCGTCGACGTGCGAGGAGCGGTGGGTGCTGTTCGTTCGACGTCGTTCGGTTACCGAGTGGAGTGGACCACGGGGCTCCAGGCGCCGCCACACCCGGGATCCGACGTCTGGCACCCCGTTGCTACTCGGTCCGGACTGACGGCGGCCCTCGACGGGTCACTGGCCACGATCGATCTGGCCGATGTCGCCGCAGCGATTCCGGGCGGTTCGAGCGGAGCGTCCTCTCGGGTCGACGGAACGCCGGATGAGGACCGATTCTCGGTTCGTATCCGCGTGGTGGTGACCGATGCCGAGGGTCGGCATGCGGTGGCGCAGCGCCAGGTGTTCGTCCACGACGATCCGGACCTGGTGGAAGGATCGCCGGAGCGGATCGCGGGGGTGGGGACAGCCAGTCCGGTCTTTGCCGATGTGGCGGCGGGCGGTGCCGACGAGTTGGTGGTGGCCACCGACGATGGTTGGGTCCACGTCCGCAACGCCCGCGGAGTCGATGTCGAGGGCTGGCCTCGACGCACCGAGCCGGCCACCTGGTGGCCCTCGTCGTCACCCAGTGCTCGAGAGTTCGGGATCGTTGCCCCCCACGATCGGATCGGTGTCGGCGCGCCGGTGGTGGCCGATCTCGATGCTGATGGTTCACTCGATCTGGTGGTGGCCGATGACGGCGGGGCGGTGACCGCCTGGCGCGCTGATGGGACCAGACGATTCCGGGTCGTGATCGAGCCCGATTACTCAGATCAGGATGCGACGAACGACGTCAACCGACTGAAACGGAGCTTCCTGGCGTCACCGGCTGCGGGGGATCTCGACGGCGATGGCCGGTTGGAGATCGTGGCGGCCGCCATGGATCGACACGTCTACGCCTGGCACGACGACGGTCGCCCCGTGGCTGGATTCCCGGTCCTGGTGGTGGACCCAGCCATGGTGAGCGAGATCGATCCGGTGAGCCATGCCGTCAACTTTGCGGTCAAGGCGACCATCGGCGGCGAGTTGGTGGTGACTCCGGCGGTCGGGGACCTCGACGGCGACGGCCGGGCCGAGATCGTCGTGGGCGCACAGGAGTCCTACTCCGAGCCGGTTGCGGTCTTCCCGGGCGTTGGGCTTCCCGGAGTCTCGGGCAACACCCGGCTGTACGCCATCCACGGCGATGGCACCGCCCACCTGCCGACCGGGCCGGATCGATCGACGGTCCACCCCGACGACCAGGCCTACCTGCCCGGTTGGCCGGCCAAGCTGGCCATGGTGTTGACCGGTGTCCTCCCGACGGTGGGCGACGGTGTGAACACCCAAGCCGTCATCACCGACACGAACCGCGATGGCCGAGCCGAAGTGGTGGCCACATCGTCGGCCGGACCCGTCTACGTACTGGACGCTTCCGGTCGCTCCGTCCTGGATCCGGTTTTCGGCCGACAGGTGGCCCTGTCCTGGCTGGGGACCCCGTTCGGTCCGGCGGCGAACAGCGCGGACGGGGGGATCATCACCTCGGCCTTCGGCGGCCCGGCGGTGGGTGATCTCACCGGTGACGGTGTGATGGATGTGGCGGTGCCCACCGTCGGGTTGGGGCGGGCACTCGACCAATTGCTCCCCGGTCGTCAGCGCGGGGACACCCAGTTGTCAGCGTGGGACTCGGCGACCGGGAACCTCCTGGCGGGGTTCCCGCACCGGACCAGCGATCTGGCCTTCTTCGTCACGCCGGCCCTGGTCGATGTGGACGCAGACGGCGATCGGGACGTGGTCGCAGCGAATGGAGTGAGTCTGCTCGACGCGGTCGATGCCGGTGGTCGGGCCGCTCCGGGTTACCCGAAGCTCACCGGTGGTTGGTCGGTGGGAACGCCCGGATTCGGCGATCTGGACGGGGACGGTCGCGCCGAGATGGCGGTGGTGCGTCGCGATGGCGTGCTGATGGTGTGGCGTACCCGTGCCGGGATAGAGGACCTCGGCGCCTGGTGGCGGTTCGGCCATGACGGACGCAACTCCGGAGACACCCGGACCCCGCGGTGAGGGCACCGGTTAGGGGATGTAGCCGCCGAGCAACGTCATCACGGTGATGGCGCACAGGGCTGCGGCCCCGACCCCGACAGCCGCGTGCTGGCGGCGCTCGGTCGAGCAGACCCGGGCAATGGCCACGGCGAACGGGAAGGCCACGAGGCCGTACCGGCCGGTCGAGTCGATGACCTCGGCCGAGGTCGCCACTACGATGGTGGCGGCGGCGAAGAGGAACCAGCCTCGTGGTTGGCTTCGGTAGATCACCACGAGGAGCACGAGGAACACCAGTGCGAACCCCAGTGCCGGAGCATCCAGTTGGCTCGAGGTGACGCCGGCCCACGCCGCGTCCCAGAGCCGGGTGACCGGGTCTTGGAAACCTTTGCGGATCTCGCCTTGGATCCGGATCGGTTCGAACCAGTCACCGAACCGGATGTGCACGAACACCAGATATGACGCGGTCCCGACGGCCGGAGCGAGCACCGCCAGGACCCGTTCCACCCGGACCCGCATGGTGAGCGAGGACCACCCCGTCGCGGCCATGGGCGCAATGACGAAGGCGATCAGAACCCCGAGCGGTCGACACAACCCGACGCCGAGGCCGAGCGCCGCGACCAACAGCCACCGTTCACGCCGCGCCGCCAGCACCATGGCGAGCGCCAGCGCCAGCATCGTCGATTCGCTGTATCCGAAGACCAAGGCACCTGCCGCCGGGAACAGGGCGAGGGCCCAGATGGCCCGCCGGGCCAGGGCTTCGTCATCAAACGTCTCGGTGACGAGGCGCCCCAGCAGGACGAGGGAGACGAAGGCCATGATGTTGGCGATCAGCACCAGCGCAAGGCTCTCCGAGCCCACCAGCCAGGACAGTCCGCGACCGGCAACGTGGAACAGTGGAAAGAATCGGAGACCTTCTCGCGGCACGCCGCTGTACCCGAACTCGGCCAAGTCCCGATACCAGGAAGCATCCCAGGACAACAGCCCTTGCTCCAGTTGCGGGAAGGCGGCAGCCGTCGCCCGTGCCTCGACACCGTTCGCCGCAGCGAATCCCAACGCCACCACGAGTCGTGCGGTGACCCAGGCTGCAGCGCTTTCGCGCCAGATCCGGTCGGGGCGGAGCCGGATCACGAGTCCGGAACCCCCGGAAACCGGACCAGGTTCATGGGTTCGAAATAGTCCTCGGGCTGCACGGTGACCAACCTCTGACCACTTCGGCTCTGACCCAGCCGGTTCACCATGGTTCCGCACTGGTTGTCGAACGTCTTGTAGCCGTCGGTGTAGACCACGAAGATGTCCCGATCGCCGGCCCGATCGAGGAGTTCGTCGGCGAAGGCCACCGGGTCGTTGGTCCGGTTGCGCTCGGCGTAGTCGACCCAGTTGACCCGTAGTGGCGAGGCGAACCGGGGGTAGGTGACCACCTCGGTGCCGGTGCCGAGGGCTCGTGCCGTGGCAGGACCGAGTTGATCAGGGCACACGGCGACCAGGGGGTCGGTTGACGCTGACGCCCGGATGGCGTCGGCCACGGCGGGAGCTTGCGTGCGTTCCAATCGGTAGGTGTAGGCGCACCCCACCAGCGCCAGGATGGCGGTGGTGGACACAGCGACGGTTCTGGCCCGACCTGTTTCGAAGCGTGAGAGGCCGGTCCCCAGGAGCACGACGTAGGCGGGGAACATCACCGATGCATACCGACCTTGGAAACCCGAGCCCAACGCAGTCACGGCCACGCCCGACACGGCGAAGGTGACAGCGAGCACCGTGGCGGGCGCCACTGCATCGGGCTGGGGACCGAAGGTCAGCTCCAGGCGGCCCTCGCCGGTGGATCTGCCGAAGATGCCGAGCACGAGCGTGAGTACCGAGAGCAGGCCCAGGATCTGCGGTTCGGCGTAGGGACCCCCGTTGAAGTCGAACAGGGCGACCACGGCGATGTTGGTGGGTCTGGCAGTGTCCGCCCACGGGGTGCCGGTCCGTGCCGCCTGGTAGAGCATGGCGGGGATCCAGGGCAGAAAGGTCAGGCCGCCGAGGAAGACGGCGATGATGGCCATGACGTTCGGCCGCGTCGGCCGATGGGATCGTGAGCGGCGCACGAGATCTCCCACCAGGACCAGGCCGACCGAGGCCAGCAGCCAGATGGCCCAGTAGTGGGTCCACAGCAGAGCTCCGGTGCACAGGGCCACGACGGCCGGACCCGTCAGGGAGTCCGATCGTCTCGCCGACTCCAGGCCCAGACCCAGGCCGAAGACCAGCACGACCACGAGTGAGTACATGCGGGTCTCGCCACCGTACCGATAGAGGTATGGCGACACCGCCGTCAGCCACCCCACCAGCCACCCGACCCACTTGCCGCCGAGACGCGTGCCCAGCCGCCAGGCCAGGGGTATGGCCATGATCGAGCAGATGGCTGACAGGCTGCGCACAGCGGCGTCGCCGGTGCCGAACAGCTCCATCCAACCGTGGAGCAGCACGTAGTACAGCGGCGGGTGCCCGTCCTGGCGAAGCGCCGGCCCGATCTCTCTGATCGGCAGCGAGGAAATGTTCACGCTCAGCGCCTCGTCGAGCCACAGCGCGCTGGGGACGAACCAGCGGCCGATGACCGCGGCGAGGCCGCTGAGGACCATGGTCGCGCCGGCCAGCTTCGAGACCAGCGGTCCATCTCCCACCGCGTGGGCGGGATCGGCCTTCACTGCTTGCGGACCTCGTCCCGGAGTTGCTCGACCGTGCCGGACAGCTCAGCCAGCCGGGCCTGGTCCTCCTGCGCGATGTACCTGTAGGCGGCCCGGAAGCGGCGCAACACGGCGAATGCAGCTCGGCGCCGGCGCGATCCCTGGATCCAGGGATTGTCGACGCCGTCGGGGAAGTCGAGCGCGGCCGCTCGGCGACCGAAGGCTGACCAGCGCAGGATCTTCTCCATGGCGTGGCGGTCGGAATTGTCGGCGTCGAGTGCGGTCGGCAGCCCGGCGAACAATCCGCCTTGCTCGTACAGGTGTGGATAAAAATTTTCGAAGACGTACTCCGTGGGGCGGGTGAAGAACGGCCATTCGCCCGGATACATGGGCCAGCAGAGCGTGAGGTACACCGAGGGCTCGGTGAATCGATCCGGCTCGAGCATGCGGGCGACGTTGCCGTAGACCGCCCACTCGCAGAGCTGTTTGGTGTCGGTCACCGCCTCGACCTGGGACCACGCGGCGTCGAACAGGTCCTTGCGGACGATCTGTGGCATGTGGGAGGCAAACGCCCGACGTTCGCAGCCCAGGTAGCCGAGAACCTCGGCGGTGACGTGCTGGCCCTCGTCGAAGTCGGTGGATCGACCGGGCCAGGCGGTGAGGTCGTAGAACGTGTAGAGCCGGTGTCGGCCGCCGGTGTCGATGAACATGTCCTCACCGACGGGCTTCAGTGGTCGTGCGTCGTCGTCGGCCATGAGGAACACCTCGTCGACCGCAGCGTGGCGCGCCAGTTCCCGACGGATGGTGGCGTTTCGTGTCTGGTGGTCCATGGACTGGATCCGATGAGTCGGCAACCCGGTGACGTCCTCGTCGCTGACCAGATCGATGCCGTCGATCGCCGCGAAGTCCGCAAACCTGCTCGCCGGAACGCAAGCCAGGGCGTCGGTGATGAAGGACATGTGCTGCCTGATGTGAACCAACGTCTCGGCAAGCGTGTCGGGGCGGGCGGAGAGGACGACGAGTTGCATGGCCGCTCGGGAGTCTGCCAGCTGGCGGGCCGATGGTGAGGGTCCGTCAGCCGATGACCACGTTGGCGGCCGTGGTCCGAGTAGGTCGGAAGCCGGCATGGACGAGCCGGTCGATGGACACCGGTGACGTCGGCCCCTCGATCTCACCGCGGTAGGTGAGCGGACCCAGGTCCTGGGCGGCGGCCAGCGAGTCGAAGAGCTCCCGGTTCGTGGGCGGGACCTCCGAGTGGGTGAGGTTGAACGTCCCGCTGACCCGGCCCTGCCCAGCAGATGGCTGCCGCAACGTCCTCGACGTCGATCCGGTAGTACAGCGCATTCGGCGCGAACGGGACTGAGCCGCTCAGGAACCGGTGCGCCCTGGCGACTTTCTCGGCCTGAACACGGTCGTGCGCGCCCGCGATGTCGGCGCACCTGAACACGGTCGAGCGGTCCGCAGCGAGGGCATAGGTCGCCTCGGCCGCGGTCCCGTACACCGTGAACGCCGACAGGGCCGCGAGGAGCGCTCCGGGTGTGTTGTCGACCACTGACTTCGC
>Ga0105044_10003248_pt1 | contig 22283 bp, 25 predicted proteins | sample MAT01_FD_78092 | JGI IMG/M metagenome (GOLD analysis project Ga0105044, IMG submission 78092) | Freshwater microbial communities from Lake Fryxell liftoff mats and glacier meltwater in Antarctica - MAT-01 | ecosystem: Environmental > Aquatic > Freshwater > Ice > Liftoff microbial mat | place...
AATCAGCCCGAGATAGCCCCAGAGCCCCATCTTTGCGAAACCGAGCCGCACCCTTGTGCCAAAGCGCGGATGGCTTCGCACCTGGCGCTCGAAATCGCGGCGCCCCTCGGCAATCAGATAATAGCCCGGATCGCCGCTCCGGCTGCCCGGCTCATTCGCCTGCGCCCGTTCTGACGCCGCGAGCGCCGCATCAGCCACTTCGATCTCTGTCAGGGGCGAGCGTTCAGCAATCTCCTCGATCGAACGGCGGTAGTAGTCGCGGCTCTCGAAATCCAGCGCCCCGAAATCCGATTTATTGCGCATCTGCGCATCGACCTCGGAGACGCTCTCGAACCAGTCGCGCCATGTGATCGCCGACACCAGCCGCATCGAGGTGATGACATTGCGCATCGTCACGTTCGTCGCGCTCTGACGGCTGACTTCGCGGCGCGTCACCTCGTCGATCGTCAGGTCATCTTTTGAAAGCCGCCCGATTAGCCACGACAGCGCCGGCGTATCTGCAGGATCGCGGTCCCGCAGTCGCTGCGCCAGCTGCACTGCGAAATGCTCTGACCAGGGACAGCTGTTAAGCCGTTCGAAGACCGGCGGCCATGCGGCCTTACCGTCCGCGTCGATGATTTCGTCATCAACCGTCGCCGCAACACGCTCCGCGTCCAGCCGCACCACGAGCTCATCTGACAGGCGACGCAGATTCTCGATCAGCAGGATGCGCAGCGTGATCGCCACCGCCCATAATTCGCCGATCGTCAGCACCGCGACCCGCTGATACGCGGCGACAAATGCCGATAGACGGGCCTGATCGATTGCGCTGTCGGAATGGGCAACCAGCGCCCAGGCCATTGCGAAGACGCGCGGATAGCCAGCGAGATGACCACCGGTCAGTTTCGGCAATTTGCGATAAAAGCCTGGAGGGAGATCGTCCTTGATCTCTCGCACCTGCTCATCAACCAGATGATAATTATCGACCAGCCACTCAGCCGCCGCCGGAATTGGCTGGCCGCCTTCGATCATCTCACTGACCCGGCGATAGGTCTCGATGATCCGCTGGCTGTTTTCGGCAAGCCGGGGTCCCAGAGCGAAACCCCGCATCGAACCGATAGCCGCCCGCTGCGATTGAGCTAGGCTGTGCGCGTGCAACTCCAGACGCTCTAGGCCGAAAAACTCACCTCGGATCGGCTCATTCGAATCCTTAAAGGAATCGTCGGTCGGTCCGAATAACTTCGCCATTGATGTGCTTGACCCCAGCCGCCGGCCGCCACGCCGCGGCACGCGGCCTGACTATGGAACCCATAGTGCCGGGTTTTGTTCCGCAGCGCAGCTTTTTGTCGCGTCGGCTTTTGCACTTATGCACTCTCTCTCGAGAGCAAGTTTAGCGGTAGCTTGACAGCACAGCTCTGGAGTAGCTCGTGCGTCGGAGCTAGGAATCCATCCTTGCGGGCCTGGCCCGAGGAAAGTCGGATATCTGGGTCGGTAAGGCGAAGCTGGTTCCGGCACTGGCACGTCTGGCATCCTCGTTGGGTCGCCGGCTGCTACGAGGGATTTGATCGCCATCTCGTTGAGTTGCCTACCCCAACAGCGCGCAGCGGCCCTCTATTCGAACTCGGCGATATCCGCATTCTGGTCGGAATCAAGCATCTTGCTTGTTATTTTCGCCAAATCGAAAGCGTCCCAGCTCTGAAGGACCCCAGGCGAACACGATCAACGCCGCCGCAAAGAGCAGGATCTCGAACGCCACAAATGGGTCGTAGTAACTTCCCGAGACGGGAAACAACGCCCATGAGACATTGATCATAGTGTGGAAAAGCACTGCGACGAAAACGCTTTTGCCTGCATTCTGAAACAGCCAGACGATAATAACCCTGAGGGCAACTGCGCACAGGCTGTGCCAGAGAATCCAGCTGGTGCTTCGGCCAAGCTCGGAAAACGGGATGACGTGCCACAGCGCCCAGATCACGCCAATCACAAGAGCCGCGGTCAAGGCGTTGAGCCGGGTCTTGAGAGCGGGGTAGGCATAGCCCTGCCAGCCGAACTCCTCACCCACCGCCCCGACGAAAAAAGCTAGGAAGAGAAAGGCAACATCGCTGAGTGCGATCTGGGGGAAAGGCACGGCCGTGCCGGTGAAACGGAGGATGCCAAACTCCAATGCGCAAACGGCGGGCGGAAACAGGAGGGCGACCAAATACCAGCCAGAATCCTTCGGCCGGATAGAGTCAACGGCGCGCCTAAAGCTCGCAGCAATGCCGGCAGAACCGTGCTGGCGATAGATCAAGATCATCGCGGCGGCTATCGGCACGAATGTCATCAGCGCACTGACCGGGAGGATCGGCAGACCCGGAAGACGCCCACCGATTGCGCCCAGCAGGTAGAACGGCACCGACAATGCGAAAACCAAGAGAAAGAAGGTTGCTGCCGGTGCGGTCACGACCGAGATCCTCGCCAGCCATGGATGCGGCCACGCCAATAGACAAAATCGCCGGTCTCCAACCCCCAAGCGACCTCTCCTTGCATCGGCATGAGCCGGCCGCCGATGCGCTGATAATCCCAAAACCGGCCGCGCCAGGGACGCGCTGAGGTACGGCCATTCGCTTCAGCGTACGCGCGCGAGGGCGCGCTGGCCCGGGCGATCAAGCCATCGTCATCCAGTTCGAACGTCACTTCGCCTCGCGCGGCGCCAGCACCTGCTGCGACCTTGATTGTCTTTGCGTCGATCACGACCCAGACGAGCGATCTGTTGGCAAGGATTGCATCCGGGCACCAAGGCAATTCCACCAGATAGCGCAGAATCTCGCCCTGGTCGGCCGCCGCGCCGCCGACAGCGCGTGCGATGGGGAAGGCGCCCAGAAGCATCACTTCCATGCCGCCAGTCCCGGCGATGAAGTAATCCGCCACGATCACAGGCCCCATTGTCGCGCGCCAGAGAAAGCCCGGCGTACCAACTTGAACTATCTGCTTAGCTGTGAAGTCTCTCGGCTTGCCGCCGGGCATCTGCCACATTTGCCCCGTCTGCTCGAATACGGCGAAAGCCGGCACGCTTTCCACGCGAGCGCCCATACGCTCTCCGAGAGCGACCACGGCGGCCGGCAGATCGGATCGCCAGCTGAGAGCGGCGCTGGACTTCCGGATTTCCGCGTCGAGGCGATCAAGGTGGATCGTGAAGCGCCGGCGCAGTGCGAGCACTATGGCAACCGATACGACGGCTGCGAGCAGGACCAGCACTAGGATGAACGCCATCATATAGACTGCCCGATGTCGGCGCGGTCGCTTAACCGTCGAACGCTCACGTTGGAGCGGATCGGAGACCTTCTCCAAGCCACCGCAACAGCTGTCCACGGCGCAAGCTCAAAGGCGAAATGAGAATTCAGGCCCTGCGTGAACGAGGCCGCGCGGTAAAGTTCAAGCTGGCTGCCGGTGAAGCTGGTATGCATGAGCGTGGCCATCGGCAAGCTCTGTGTAGGGCTGCGGAACCAGGTCATAATCATCCAATCCGAGCTCGACGTCGCGAGATAGAAAGTCGCGAACTCAACATCGGGTCCTTTTTGAACGCGTACACGCCGGCGGAGAGACGGCCTTGCACTTTGTCCTGCCGAGTCAGTGCAATTTCCTGCACGTCGCCTCCTCTTTCAAAAGGTACGCAACTCGGGCGTCGGTGATCAGTGTGCAAAGAGCACGCTAGTTTTGCCCGCGATCACAAGCGTTAGACGTGTGCTGCGGACGCAGGAGCTTCACGACGAGTCAGCGCGGGCAGTCGTAATTTTAAGGCGAATGCCGACAGCCTCGCACGGTATGATTTCTGTTTGACGTCGCTCTCTTTCAAAACCAGCGCCGCAATTGGCACTTGTCCCGAAATCCTTTCCATCTCCCGCAGGCTTCGTTCGGCGCCAGAGCCACCGTGAGTCAGCAGGAAAGCGACGCGTGGCAACAGAGCGCGCTGCGACTGGAGAAATGAGCGTAATGGCGTTGAGGGATTTGAGACCCAAATAGGGCCAGCGATCACCACGGTGTCGTAGTGCGCGACGAGATGCCGAAGGGATTCGATTTCAGGCAAACTTCCGCGCCAACTCTCAAAGCAAGCGCGAACAAAGCCCCATCGTCCGGTCCATCGACGATTACACCGAAGCTCTTCGACATCTGCAGATAGATCGGTCGCGAGCGTATCGACGAGGACACGTGTCGTGCCCGTCCGTGAATAGTATATGATCAACGTTGCCATCGTATGTGTCCTGATCCCATTTGGCAGGCCTGTTTAGGAGCGGCGATTTACCCGCCCCGCGTTGAGAGCCTTGATCGCAAATGACCTGCTTACGCCAGCACCGCTTCGAGCGGCCTCCGTGCTGAAAACGGCAGTAGCGCGCCATAGCCGAACCGCATGACAATGTCGGGGCGTCGGCCGGGCATTCCGACAAGAGCCGCCATCTCCGGCCTCAATCCGGCGACCTCGACCGGCTGGTTGATGAACGCATGTTTCATGCCGAGCGACGTCGCGGCCAAGGCGAAGCGCTGGCAAGCGCGGCCTGCTGCGACCCAGTGTTCCGCGTCATTTTTCTGCGCGACAAAAACGGCGATACCGGCCGATGTCCTAATCTGGCGGGCATACTTCTCGTTCTCGCCTGATGTGGTGAACATGAGGTCGAACATGATCGACCCGAGCCATGCCGGGAGCAGCGGATTACCGGTTGTTGCGGCGAACAGGCCGTCACCGGCAGTCAGCGCGTCACTGGGATTGAAGCGCAACCATGACTTGAGTTCGCGCATGAAGGCGGCGTCTGCCATCTGCGCGGTGTTGCCGGCGACGACGAGATCACATACGCGATCAATCTGTTTGCGGTCGGTGACCAATACGAGATCGATGCTAGGAACTGCACCTGCGGCCGCGAGCGCTCCGAGGTCGGAGCTCCCGACAGATTTGCCATTAAAGTCGCCGCGGGTCGACTGCCGCTTGGGGATAGCATCTAACAAGGCGCGACGGGCTGGCTGGCCGTTGCCGAACGAGAAGGAAACAGCTCCGCCATTTGCTGGATTGAAGCTCAGTGCGCCGCCTTTCCCGCTCGCCTCAGCCGCGATTGCTAGATTTTCGGCCGCACAGCCCAAGCTCGCGAAGAGATGATGGTCGTCCGGATCGACGGCGGTGAGACGACGCGCAAAATCGGGCAAGATATCGACGCCGCCCTGCACCACCTTAAAATGCCATGGCTGCGTGTTGTGACTATTGGCTGCAAGCGTCGCATAGCGAATGAGTTCGCGCGTTTCAGGCGAGGATTTCAGCGCAGAACGCGCCTCGGCAACGGAGGCGTTGTACTCATCCATCGAGCCCATGTCTCGAATGCCGACATACCCTGCGCCTGCTGTCGCGAGCGCGACCGCACCGCCACCCAAAAGCAGAGTTCGTCTGTCAACCATGTCGGAATTCCCTGCCGCAATTGGGAACGCGCGGCTCATGGCGGCGTGCTGCCTGTTGCATCAGCTAGCCGGCTCGTAGCGTCTTCATGTAGGCGACAAGGTTACCGATCTCGTCGGGTGACAGCGTGAATTCAGGCATGGATACTGTGCCGCTGCGGTGGACAAGTTTCCCCTCAGCCATGCGGCGACCGAGTTGATCCAGGTCGTTGGCTTCTGCCAATTCGCGCCACACGGGCGCCGGCGGGACTGGGCTTAGGCCCTCCAGACCAATGGCATGACAGGGCGCACACCGTTCCTGAGCGAGGACACCGCCGCGTGCTGCAGATGCGCTCTCGGGCTCCATCGCGGGCTTAGCTGCGCAAGCGGAAACCGATCCAGCTAAAACAATGAGTGCGAGGATATGGCGTGAAGCATGAGTCATGACAGCAGCCTACTGAGGCATGGCGGCGTCACGCTTGATCTAGAACAAGGTCGCCCAAGAATTACCTTCGGGCCCTGCACCAAATGCAACAGCAGTTCCTACGTAGATTCCGCCCCTGATACTAAGCGGTAGCCAGCCCAAAATGGAAACTGAGCCGTGGTTTCAATAGGCGAGTCGAGCCGGAACCCTGTCGTCTTATCCAAGAGATTGGACCAATTCATGACGAACGACCCCCAGCTGAAGCAGGCGGTTCTCGACAAATTGCACCGGGAACCGAGCGTGAATGCCGCGCATATTGGCGTGACCGCACATCATGGCGTCGTGACCTTGATGGGCCACGTCGAAACCTACAGTGAGAAATATGCTGCGGAGAAGGCGGCGCGGCGCGTGAAAGACACGCATGCAATCGCCGAGAAGATTGAAGTGCGCCTCCCGTTTCATATCAAGCGCACCGATGAGGACATTGCAGCCGCAGCCGTCGACCGCCTTTCCTGGAGCGCGTTGGTTCCGAAGGACGCTGTGAAGGTGAAGTGGAAAACGGCTGGCTAACGCTGACGGGCGACGTCGAATGGCATTGTCAGCATGACGCTGCCAGCGTCGATGTTCGCAGCCTCTGGGGCGTCGTCGGCATATCCAACGACATCATTATCAAGCCAAAAGCTGATGCCAAGAATATCAAGGATCACATCATGACCGCTCTCCACAAATCATGGTTCAATCCCAACACCGTCGATGTTTCGACGCACGACGGGCGTGTGACGTTGAGCGGCACGGTTCGCAGCTGGTCCGAGCGAGACGACGCGTTCAACACGGTGTGGGCATCACCGGGGGTGACCTCCGTTGTGAACGATATTCGCGTCAACTAGACTGACTGGAGCGCCGCGACCGCCTGGGTCCTGGCATCTTCACCCGACCTGCGTCCAGGCAATCTACTCATAAGCCGGCAGTGTGTCCCTTGGCCTTCCGGGGCAAAACAACACGAACTGTTTGGGTTAGCCGTGCTTATCCGGCACAGGGTTTGGCTGCACAGACCACGGCGCTGGCTTGTCCTGCTTGTCGGACATCGCGACCGAAGAAGTTGCCTGGATCCGGCCAGGCGCATGGTGGGCCGGCGCATAGATGGCGTAAACCTGCATGGGAATCGTCCCGATATTTGTAATGTTGTGCCAAGTGCCAGCCGGAACCAGGACGCACCAACCATCTGAAACTTCTCGTTCGAAAGTCAGATTATCTTTCGTGGCTCCCATTTGAACTCGGCCCTTGCCGGCATCGAGGCGCAGGAATTGATCTGTCGCTGCGTGCGCCTCGAGCCCGATATCGCTGCCGACGGGAATCGACATGAGCGTCAACTGAAGATAGCGACCGCTCCATGCGACGGTTCGATAGTCCTTATTTCCCAGCGTCGCGCTTTCAACGTCGAACGACTGCGGCTGGGGGCCGATATCGCATACAGCATAACCCGCATTGCCCACGACTTTTCTCCCGAAAAATAGCGTTGCCGAAACTGCGCCGGATTTTCCACAGGCTGCGGATCGTCAATCGCGACAGCTATTTATTGGCAATGATTGTTGCAGGGTAGAATCGGAAACTACCGAGTGGCTCCATGTCCGTGAGGCCAGTTCAAAGGCCGACGCTGGGCCGGATTTGAGATCTTGCCGTCAATAATTTCGACGATCCTGTCTGTGCGTGCCGCAAGTTCGAGATTGTGCGTTACAATCAGGAACGCAGTGCCGTTCGATGTGCACAGCTCTCGCATAAGGGCGAAGACATCATCCGCCGACTTGGTGTCGAGATTGCCAGTCGGCTCGTCGGCCAGCACAAGGGCAGGGTTCATCGCCAAAGCCCGCGCGATGGAGACGCGCTGCTGCTGGCCGCCTGACATTGATCCCACCATCCGGCTTTCCCAGCGGCTGAGGCCAACCCGCTCCAGCAGGCTACCGGCTGTGGTCTTCATGGCCTCGTTCGGCCAGCCTCGCGCCACGAGCATCGGCATCATGACGTTCTCCAGCGCGGTGAAGGCCGGGATCAGGCAGTGGGCCTGAAAGACAAATCCAATGGTTCTGCTCCGCAACCCTGTGATCGAAGCGTCATTCAGCCCGGCGGTTTCCCTGCCATCGACGATCATGGTGCCCGACGTCGCCTTGTCGAGCAGTCCGATGATGTTCAGCAACGTGCTTTTGCCAGAACCAGATGGCCCGATGAGAGCGCAGAACTCGCCACGCTTCATCGAGAGGTCGATCCCATGCAGGATCTCCGTCTCGATGTCTGTGCCGATGTCGTAGGATTTCCGGATGTCCTTCAGGAAGAGCAGATCTGGAGCGTGATGGTTATCAGCCACGGATAGCATCTACCGGATTGAGCCGTGCGGCCCGCAGGGCGGGCGGGAAAGCAGCCAAAAGGCCGGTCAGGGTCGCGATGATCCCCGTCATCAGGAATAGCGTCAACTTCAATTCTATTGGGAAAAACTCGGTTCCATCGGGATTGCGCGCTATCAATCGCCAGAGAAAGACGAAGCCGGTGCCAACGGCCGAGCCGACCAAGGAGCCGACAAAGCCAACGACCGCGCCTTGGGTCAGGAATACGCGCAGCACCTGTCCACGCGTCGCACCCATTGCTCGCAAGATGCCAATTTCGCGCGAACGCTGGACGACTGAGACGACGAGAACACTGGCAATGCCCAACGCTACCGCGAGTGCGACGAAGAACTGGATGGCGTAGTTCGCAATCGTCTGCGAGCGCAGCGCAGTGAACAATTGGGCCAGCGTTTCGATCCAGCTTTCCGCATCGACGCCCAGCGACTGTCGAAGTTCGGCTGCGACGATTTCCGCCTGATACGGGTTGGTTAGATTGATATCGATGCCGCTGACCCCGCCCGAAAGCCCTAGCAAGGACTGAGCGGCTCGAAGCGCCACGTAGACGCCGCTTGAGTTCGCGCCCTTGTTCCCCAGGTCATAGAGCCCCCGAATGACAAACACTGCGTCTGCGCCGGCTCCAGTGCGCACGCGGAGCTTTTCTCCGACGCCGAGACCGAGATTTGCGGCGAGCTCAATGCCGATCAGAACATCGTCTTGCGCGAGGAGTGCTGTGCCCGCTGTGATCTTGGAGGGCAGGTCGACGATGTTGAAATAGGCTTCCGGATTGATGCCGATCAGCGAAATGGCTTTGACCGCCTCTCCGCGCACCGCGAAGGCGGCACCCGTTGCGGACGGCGATACTGCGACGATGTCCTGCCTTGCCAGCAGGCGTTTTACGACGACCTGCCACTGATCGATGGACCTCAAACGTTGCGCTGGCTTCTGCAGGGTGGCGAGTTCAACCGACGGTTCATTTCCCCGGAGAGGGCGCGTGATCTCGTCAACCGGCGAAATCCTGATGTGCGGCTGTGTCGAAAGAACGCGGTTGAAGATATTCGCCTGGACGCCGGAAATCAGGGCCGACATGAAGACGATGACTGCAACACCCACTGCCGCTCCGACGATCGTCATCGCGGTCTGCGACCGCCCCTCCCGCAGGAAACGGATTGCCGCAATCCACTCGAACGGCATGAAGCCGTTCATGCCGCCGGAGGTGCGTTGACGCTGACCCGGCTGCCTTCGACGATGGCCGTATCGGTGACCGCAATGGCGAGGTCGCCTTCTGCCACGCCGCCCAGAATTTCAATCGTTTCCGGCCCGCGAGCGCCGATACTGACAGCGCGTCGGTGGGCGCGGCCGTCGATAGCCAGCAAGACGTAGGGCTTGGCGCCTGCGGCATCGTGAATATAGCCAGTGGGCAGCGTCAGAGCGCCCGCCCGTCTTGCCACCTCGATATCCACCGACACGGTCATGTTCTCAAGCAGATATCCAGGCGGATTGGTCACGGAGAACTTCACCTCGACAGAACCGCGTTGGACGTCGACGCTCGGCTCGATCACCGTCAGCACGGCGTCAAAGCGCTCACCGGGAAAGGCGTCGGCAGAAGCGATTGCGCTCTGGCCGATATGAACCAGCGCCAGATTGCGCTCGTCGATTTGCACGACCACACGCTTGCCGGAGTTAGGCGCAAGCGAAAGCAATGTCGTCCCGGGCTGGACGACCTGCCCGGCCTCGACGGATCGGCTGATTACTGTGCCATCGACACGTGACACGATTTCCGTCAGGCGAAGTTTGGCCTCGGCCGATTGCAGGCTTGCCTGTGCCGCGTCGAGGGCGCCCTGGGCGACGGCAACCTCGCCGCCCTGCGGAGACGCGCTCTCTACGACAAGCGTTGCGGCACGAACTTGCGACTGCGCGACGTCAAATGCCCGCTGAGCCTCGTTTAGTTCGGCATTGGACGCGAAACCCTTCTCAGACAGGTTCTTTACGCGCTTCAGTTGAGCAGCTGCGACCACGAGCGCTGCTTTTGCTTGCTCTAGAAGTTGCTGTGCTGCGGGCAAGGTGTTGGCGGCGATGTTGGCCAGTTTGGCCTCCGCTTGCCGCACGGCCGCCTCAGCTTGGGCCAAGACAGCTCGCGCATCCTGGCTGTCGAGCTCAAGAACCGTCTGGCCCTTTACGACGCTTGACCCGACATCGACTGAGACGATAGCGACGACACCGGCAATCTGGCTGCCCAGATCGACGCGTGATGCCGTCTCGACCTGTCCGTTTGCGACGATTGTCTGGACGACATCGTGACGGGCGACGGGTGCCGGCGTGATGGCGCCGCCAGCCAGAAAGCCCCAAAGAAAATAACCACTGGCTACAGCGGCTACCGCTCCAGCGGCCCATGGCCAATATCGATAAATCGCCTTGGGCGCCGTGGCCGCCGCGCGGTTGGTACCGATCTGCCTATCGTCAATCACCTTTTTTGGGATCGCCGCCGCATCCCGCGACAGGATTTCGGGGTCGAGAGCTGGACGCAGCGAAGGCGGCAGGGCCATCGCGCAACGGTAGCGTCCGTTAGGATGTCCCGGGAGGCTCGGAATCTACTGGCATCCGAACCTCAGTAGTTTCCGATACTCGTTCGTTCCGCGTCACGGTGATCCATTTGCGCTCTCGAATGCAGAGGGTCGGATACGTGTCTCAGACATTGGATGCAGCATGCGTCACAAATCGCCCATTTCAGCCGTTCGGGGCAGAAGACGACTTTCAAGTCAGTGAATGCCCATTTGTAGGCAGCTGTCTGGGTGAGGCAAAGCGCGCGGGCGGCGGTGTCGGGCATTCTGTCCCGGCCGGTGGAACGATTTTCAGCGAACGCGACGAAGCCAGCTCGGTCGTCAGACTGGATGATGGTCTGGTCCGTTGTTTCCGGGTGACGGCGGATGGCCGCCGGCTCGTCTCGCGCTTTGTGTGGGCGGGCAATTATCTCAGCGGAGGCAGTGGCATCGAGCGAAGCTATGGCGCCGAGGCCATTGGCCCTTGCCAGCTCACTGTATTTCCAAGAAGTCAGTCCAGATCGGCAGTATTGCGGGATATGCGCCTGCGCCAGGTTCTGCTCTCGGCAATGGAAGCGGAGCTGGACCAAATCCTCCGCGCGCAGATGCGTGTCACGCGGCTCGCCGCAGATGAGGCCTTGGCCGACTTTCTCGTGGAGATCACGCAGAATCAGAGATTTGGTGACGTGTTCGACATAGCTATGACCCGCAGGGACATCGCCGACCATTTGGGAGTCACGCTGGAAACGATCTCCCGACTACTGAACGGGTTTCATCGCGACGGTCTGATCGTGCTCCACGGTGTGCACCGGTTCTCCGTGCCGAGGGGCTCAACGCTGTTCAGTCTAAGCTCTGCTGATCGGGATTGTCCGCAAGCGCCACGACGGTATTCCAGTGATTTTGGTTCCGCACGGCCTTTGGCCTGATCGCAGATGCGCCATTTCATCGACACCCAGGACTTCTCGAAGGCTGAACTACTTGAGCTTATCAGTCTGGCCGCGATGCTGAAGGAGGCCGATGCCCAAGGGGCGCTGCCGCCGTTATTGCTGGGCGCATCTCTCGGCATGATTTTCGAGGAGCCTTCGACGCGCACACGCATTTCGTTCGAGGTTGCGATGACGCGGCTGAGAGGCCACGCGATCTATTTGCGGCCCGGCGAAATCCACATGGGCGTGCGGGAAAGCACCAAGGACACAGCGCGGGTCATCAGCCGGATGGTCAATGCCATTGAGGCCCGCACCTTGAAGCACCAGACGGTTTTGGATCTGGCGATGTATGCCACGGTTCCTGTGATCAACGGTCTGACCGACTACAACCATCCGACCCAGGTCGTTTGCGACGTCTTCACGATGCTCGAGCACAAGCAGCAGGGAAAGCCGCTTGAGGACCTCAAGGTTGCCTTTATTGGCGATGCGACCAATGTCTGCTCTTCGTTGATGTTCATTTGCACTCAGATGGGCATGCATTTCACGCATGCAGCACCTCCCAAGTATCAGGCGCCCAAGGCCTGGCAGGAAATCGCAAAGGCTAACTGCGAGCTGTCTGGCGGCACGCTGACCATGACAGACGATCCTGTCTCTGCCGTCAGCGATGCCGACTTTGTCTACACCGACCTCTGGTGGTGGGTAGGGCAAGAAGCCGAGATTCCGGATCGCAAGGCAGCCTTCATGCCGAAGTATCAGGTGTGCGCCGCGCTGCTCGCTCATGCGCCATCTCACACCAAGGTCATGCACTGCTTGCCGGCGAGCCGCGGCGTCGAGGCGACGGACGAGGTTCTCGATGGTCCTCAGTCCATCATCTACGACCAGTCGGAAAATCGCCTCCACACCGAGAAGGCGATCCTCGTGGCGTTTGTCTATCCGCACCTGAAGCACGCGGCGCAATCGCTGAAGGATTGGCACGCGGGCCGCATCCTGTCCTTCGCCGACCGGCGATTTGGATCTTTCTCGAACTGACGGAGGCCTTCATGGCCGACATCGCCACTCCACCGCCCACCGCGGGAGGCTTCAACCGCGTCCTCGGCAAACTCGACATGACGCTGTTCACAGTCTGCGCTGTGCTTGTCGTCGACACGCTGGCCGCCTCGGCGCTGATAGGGCCGTCGTCTCTAACGTGGTGGCTCATCACCCTCGTCGTTTTTTTCGTGCCCTATGGATTGATGACGGCCGAGCTTGGGGCAGCCTATCCAGGAGAGGGCGGCATACAGCAATGGATCCAGCGCGCTTTTGGTGACCGGTGGGCCGGGCGGATCGCTTGGTATTACTGGATCAATGTCGCCCTCTGGATGCCGTCTGCCTACATCCTGTTCGCTGGAATGTTCGCCCAGCTCTTCTGGCCCGACATGACCCTCTGGGCCAAGATTGCCCTTTGCGTCGCGCTCACCTGGGGCACGGTCGGCATCGGCATTCTCAGCATGGATATCTCGAAATGGGTGCCGAACGTCGGCGCGCTGCTTAAGGCGGCGATCATGTTGCTCATCGGCGGCGCAGGCATTGTCTACTGGTTGCAGAACGGCTCCGCGAACGAGATCTCGCTCGAAACGCTCACGCCCAGCTGGTCGGCAGGTCTCAGCTTTCTGCCGATCATCGTCTATAACTTCCTCGGGTTCGAGCTGATGTCCGGCGCTGGTGGGGAAATGAAGAATCCCGGCCGCGATGTGCCCTTCGCCGTCATCACGGCGGGCGTTCTGATCGCGCTCTTCTATCTCGTGGCGACATTCGGCATGCTTGTTGCGTTGCCAGTCGCAGATATTGGCCTGATCGAGGGACTGCTAGATACCGTTGCCAAACTGCTCGGCGACAGCGACATCGCAAAGGTTGTTGTGATCGTCGTCGGCATTGGTGCGCTCTACACCTTCGTCGCCAACATGGTGACGTGGACGATGGGCGCGAACCGCACGGCACAGGCCGCTGCCGAGGACGGGGAGTTGCCAGGCGTCTTCCGGGCAGTGCACCCGGTCTACAAAACGCCTGTCGCTGCCTTCGTCCTGACGGGCATCGTCTCGACTGCCGTCATTCTCGCCTACGGCTTCATCGCCGGCTCGGCCGAAGACCTCTTCTGGACGTTGTTCGCCTTCTCCTCGATCATATTTCTTCTCCCTTACCTTGCGTTGTTTCCGGCGTTCGTCGCGTTGCGACGTAATGACCCGGCGACGCCGAGGCCTTATCGCGCGCCCGGCGGCACAGTTTTCCTCACAGGAATGGCCGCTGTGTGCGCGCTCTTCATTCTTCAGGCTGTCGTGTTTTTCGTCTGGGTTCCGGGCGAGCCCGTCGACTGGTCGAAAACCGGACCGATCCTCGGTGGTGTTCTGCTGACACTTCTCATCGGCGAAGCCATCGTCTGGACCTCCGACACGCGGCGTCGCGCCGCTAAGGCAACCGTATGACCCGCACGTTGGACACCCGCCCGGCCGACGATGGTTTCATCATGCCGGCTGAATGGGCGTCCCATGAAAAGTCGTGGATGATCTGGCCAGAACGGACAGATAATTGGCGCAATGGTGCAAAGCCCGCTCAGGCGGCATTTGCCGTAGTCGCAGAAGCCATCGCCGAGACCGAGCCCGTCACGATGTGTGTCTCTGCGAGGCAATGGCAAACGGCGCGCCAGATGCTTTCAGCCAGAATCCGCGTCGTGGAGATGTCGTCGGATGATAGCTGGATCCGCGACTGCGGGCCGACATTTGTCGTGCACGGCAACGGAAAACGTCGAGGCATCGACTGGAAGTTTAATGCTTGGGGTGGGCTCGATAGCGGACTCTATTTTCCCTGGGATCAGGACGATCTTGTCGCCGCCAAAGTGATCGATCTGGAGCGTGACGACCGCTATGCCGCTTCCTTCGTGCTGGAGGGTGGATCAATTCATGTCGATGGCGAGGGCACGCTGCTGACGACCGAGCAGTGCCTGCTCAACTACAACCGCAACCCCGGCCTGACGAAGTCCGAGATCGAACAGAATCTGCAGTCCTATCTTGGCGTGAGCAAAACGATCTGGCTCGGCAACGGCGTCTTTAAAGACGAAACAGATGGTCATGTCGACAACATCGCGTGTTTCGCTCGGCCGGGTGTGGTCCTGCTGACGTGGACCGAGGATACGACCGACCCCCAATATGAGATCAGCAAGGATGCCTTTGACCGCCTGTCAAAGGCGTCCGATGCTAACGGCCGGCCACTCGAGATCATCAAGATCCATCAGCCTGGGCCACTCTCTATGACAGCCGAGGAAGCGCAGGGCATAGATGTCGTAGAAGGCACCGAGCCGCGCGAAGCCGGGTTGCGGCTCGCGGGCTCCTACGTCAATTTCTACCTCTGCAATGGTGCCGTCATCATGCCGTTGCTCGATCCTAAATGGGATCGAAACGCAATGGACATTCTGTCTAGCGCATTCCCGGGCCGGGCCGTTAAGGGCATCGCGGCCCGTGAGATTCTGCTGGGCGGCGGCAACATCCACTGCATCACCCAGCAACAGCCGATGAGCCGCGCGCAGCCTTAGGCCCGGGCCAATCTCACCACCAGGTAAGGTCCGGGCATTTGCCATCGGGTAAGATGGTCGTGCCGGCGGTTCCTTCGAGAAGTCTTGATGCGTCCGCCAATGCGCCAATCGCCGCGATCTTCCCCGCCCGCGCCATGGTGACGGCCGCAGCGATCTTCGGCCCCATTGAGCCGCGGGCGAACGTCAGCTGGGAAAGGCCCTTTGGCGTTGCGCACTTCAGGGCCCGTTCCTTCGGCGTTCCGAAATCCGTCATCACGGCAGAGACGTCGGTCAGCATCATCAGAATATCGGCGCCAAGCTCCACGGCCAGCAGGGCACTCGCGGCGTCCTTGTCGATGACAGCCTCGACGCCGGTGATCGTTCCGTCGGGCGACTGAACGACCGGCACGCCGCCCCCGCCTGCGCAGATGACGATGACCCCGGCATCCACCAGCAGCCGGATCGTTTCGATCTCAAGAACACGCAACGGCGCAGGTGACGCCACCACCCTCCGCCAGAATTGTCCATCCTCGGCGACGGTCCACTTGCGCTCACTCGCCAGACGATGCGCTGTCGCCTCGTCGTAGACCGGGCCGATAGGCTTTGCTGGTGCGTTGAAAGCAGGATCCTTCGCATCGACGATGGTCTGGCTGAGCAGCACCGCCATCTTTCGCGTGGTGCCCGCATGGGATGGCTGCAGACGCGATGCCAGTTCCTGCTCCAGTACATAGCCGATCATGCCTTCGCTTTCGGCACCGAGCACGTCTAGTGGCGTTTCAGGCCCTCCCAACGCCGCCGATTGAAGCCCCAGAAGCCCGACTTGTGGACCATTGCCGTGCGTGATGATGGCCTGATGGAGGTGCAGGATCGGGACCAAGGCCTCGGCTGCAATGGCCAGATTGCGCCTCTGAGCCGCAGGATCCAACGGATCGCCCCGTTGCATCAGCGCGTTGCCGCCAAGAGCAATAATCAGTCGCATCTACAACCCGGTCTTTGGCGGCCTTAGCCGGTAAAGACCGAGTATCCGCTCATCTCAAGACGAGCAGGTTGCGCCATATCAACAAATCGCGGGCGGATGACTACATTTGCGGAACGAATGGACGAGGCGGGGCTTCTATACGTGAGGTCTCTGCCGATTGGCGTCAGGGGCCAGGAAGGGCTCAAACGCGTGACGGGTGAACCGACGGGCCTCCAGTCCCCCAGCTCCAGGTTTGTTGAAGCAAGCCGAAGCATCCCGATGTCTGGCCCAGCTCGCGATTGCGAGTTGGCAGAAATGGAGTGCCCCGTGAGCAAGCTCCGGGTGGCTCTGGCAAAGGCCGAGGCCCTCGTTCGCGACCATCGTCTCCAGGAAACCGGCCGCGAGATGGTGCAATTGATGATCCGGCGCGATGATGCCGCCGCCGTACTGGCTCGCCTCACGCCGCGCCAGTACGAGGTCATGGAAATGGTTTTGGTTGGCAGTCCAAGCAAAAATATTGCCGCAGATCTTCATATCAGCCAGCGGACAGTTGAAACGCATCGCGCAGCGATCATGAAAAAAACGGGGGCGAAGTGCGTGCCAGACTTGGCGCGCTTTGGCCTCGACGCCTCGCTTAAGCTTTCCTAGCTCGTGCGCATTGGCGCAATGTCCAACTCTCTAGACTGCGGCGCCGACCAGCTTTCCGATCCCCGCAGTCACCGCCATGGCCATGGCGCCCCAGAAAGTGACCCGTAGGACAGCCCGCCCCATGTTCGCGCCGCCAATGCTCGCGCCTATTGCGCCCAAGAGCGCCAGGCAGGCGAGTGATCCTGCTGAGACACCAGCGATAAGCAGCGATGGCGGCGCTAGTAGGACGATCAGAAGCGGCATTGCTGCCCCTACCGAGAAACACAACGCAGACGTCAGCGCAGCCTGTATGGGTTGAGCGGTCGTTGCCGGCGATATTCCCAACTCGTCGCGTGCGTGTGCCCCCAGCGCATCTTTCGCCATCAGCTGATCAGCCACCTTCATCGCCAGAGCTTCCTCGACGCCCCGAGATACATAGATCTGCGCAAGCTCCTCTCTTTCAAAGGCTGGCTGGCTTATGAGTTCCGCTCTCTCGCGAGCAAGATCGGCTTGCTCCGTGTCAAACTGCGAACTGACGGACACATATTCGCCAGCTGCCATAGACATTGCCCCCGCGACCAAAGCTGCAATGCCCGCGACGAGAATGCTCGTGTTCGTTCCGGAGGAGGCGGCGACGCCGACGATCAAGCTGGCGGTGGAGACGAGGCCGTCATTGGCACCCAGCACCGCAGCACGAAGCCAGCCAACTCGTGAAACTAGGTGGCGTTCACCGGCAGGCAGAGGGATGAGCATTCAGCGGACAGCCTTTCTTTCACCTGGAAGCTCAACGTCTTCGCCCAGATAGTCCCGGATGTAGAGACTGCGCACCATCACCAGCACGATAAGTGTCAAAGGGGTCGCGAGGATAATCCCGACCGGACCGAACACGATGCCAAAGGCGACGAGCGCAAAGAGTGCAAGCGCCATGGGTATGCCGGCAATGCGTTGTTGGATCCAGGGCGTGATCAAATTGTCATCGACTTGCTGCACTCCGGCATAAACAACCGCCGCCCAGATGAAGACGTCCCAGCCGGTCGCACCAGCAATCAACAAGCCCGGAATGGCGGAAACAAAAGGCCCAACATACGGAACGAATTGTGCCAGCCCTGCGAAAATTCCGAGCCCGAACGCGGATGGCACGCCGACGATCGCCAGACCGGTGGCCGTCAGAATCCCGATCACCGCCATCGACGTCAGTTGGGCAAGCAGCCACCCCTCTAGGGAGTGACCAGATGCATCCAGAGCTCGCTGCACATTGCTGCGAATCGTGCGTGGAAAAAGCAGAAGTAGTCCGTCTCTGTAGTAGACGGGTTCCAGCGCCAGCATGATGCCGCCGACGATAGCCAAAACTGCGTTGGCAACTGCACCTGCCGCGCCAAGGGCGAAGACTGGAACTTGGGCAAGGAACGCCGTCGCGTAGACGCCGACCTCTTCAAGATTATCGACAACGAACGCACCCCATTCGGTGGATTCGAACCGAGCGCTCAGTTTTCCTGCAGCGGCAGGCAAGTTTGCAAAAAGCTCTGAAACCTGTCCGACTATTTCTGGCCCGAACAACCAGCCAGCGGCCGCCATCAGCCCGGCGATCAAGACCACTACCATCATGACCGACCATCGGTCGGAGAGTGGCAAGAGCTTTCGTAAGCCCTGAGCGGCAGCAAGAAGAACAGATGCGATGATGATCGCGCCCACGACAAGAAGCAGCAAGTCCGCCAAAACGTAGACCAGCGCCGCGAGCGAAATAAATGCCAGAGTGATCAGAAGGCGTCTGACAAACGCGGCATCTCCCGTTGAAAGGGAAAACGGTCCCTCTTTCATGAGAGCGCCCTGACGAAGACGCAACGGACGCGAGCATTGCGCTGCCTTGAAGGACGAGCATCCATGCATCGCACGCGGGTCAAGTTGTGGCCGCGCGGATAACAGACTTCGCGGTATTCGCTCGAAGCACGGCGTACGAAGCGATGATCAGCACAAGAAGCCCGCCAGCTATGGCCGGGGCATACCAGTCGCCTGCGCTCACCCGCACAATGACCAACGTGGCGCACACACAAGCGCCGCCAATCGGGATCGCAATGGGAATTTCAAATCGCCCTGGCGTCTCGCTACGCCGGTGTTTCAATACGACCAAAGCGCCGTTGACGATGGTGAATACCGTAAGCAGCAGTAAAACAGTCGCCGATGCTAGGTCGGCGATTGATCCGGCGAGCGCAAGTGGGACGAGAACAATCGCGATCACAACAATCGCGATGTGAGGCGTTTGGGTGCGCCGATGGACATGAGAGAGCCTCAACGGCAGCAGACCCTGCTTCGCCATGCCGTAGATTTGTCTCGAGGCGGTGATGTAGTTCACCAATGCGGTGTTCGCGACGGCGAATAGCGTGATCGTCGTAAGTAAAACCGCAGGAATCATTGGCGCTGCCCGGCTTACTACCTCGGTGAGCGGACTTGCTGCTGCGGCGAGTTCGCCAGAGGGCACGACAGAGACAGCGCTGACCGCTACGCCCATATACAGCAACGCTGCAATGGTCGTTGCGAGGACTAGCCCGATGGGAATTGTCCGGGCGGGATCGCGGCACTCTTCCGCGACATTGATCGTGTCTTCAAACCCGATGAACGCGAAGAACGTCAGGCTCGCGCCTTGGACGACCAGCAGGCCAAAGTCGAGTGCGCTGCCTGCCGGGCTGTGAAAATAGTCGACGTTTCCCCACGAGCTGAAGCCGACGGCGATCACGAGCAACAAGCCGCCCGCCTCGACAATCGTGCAGGCGACATTGACCCACATCGATTCACGGATTCCGCGTAAAACGATGGCACCAAGGATAGCAATGAAGCCGACCGCGACGCTCCACACGGGAAGGCGGGCAAGCCCGGTCAGTTGGATCAGCACCTCGCCGAACACCTGCGACTGCGTCGCTACCGACGTCAGCGCCGAACAGACAAGTGCGAGGCCGACGGTAAAACTGAGGATCGGGAAGCCAAAGGCACGATCCACGACATATGCTGCGCCTCCAGCGACGGGGTAGCGCGATCCAAGAGAGGCATAGGATAGCGCCGTCAGAAGCGCGGCAACTAACGCGACGATGAACGACAGCCAGACCGCATTTCCAACCTCGCCGGCCGCCTTGCCGATCAGCGCGTAGATGCCAGCACCCAGCATACTGCCGAGGCCGTATAGAGTTAGCTGAAAGGGGCCAATTGACCGCCGCAGCGCGGTCGGCATGTCTTTGCGCCCAACACGCGCTGATGCTGTCAACCGCTCAGTCGCTTCAAAGTCGTTGGGCGGTCGCTGCGGTTACGCGCCAATGTCCTGGGTCGCTGCTGCTTTCGACAGGTTTTCACGTCCGCCCGCCTTCGTTGGGCCATTGAGCGCATGTTAGCTGTTACATCACTGAACCTGCAGGGTCGGAATCTACGTATGCCGACGCTGTCAGTTCATGCGTAGTTTCCGATTCTCGCCATACCGAAGCGGGGCGCTCAGTCTGACGATCGAGCAGAACTCCGCTATGGGCGACAATCAATGACACGCGCACACATCATGGCAACGACAGGCTTGGCGATGCTGCTGACGTTTGGCGCTGGCGCTCATGCGGCTTCCAGTCAGGCTCTCGGTAACGAGATAACGCCCGCGTCTAAGCCTGTGTCGGTCAGCCAGTCCGCGATTCACGACGCGGCGGCGGTCACGCTATCTTACGCAACCATGGCCAAGATATTCGCCGACTACGAGGTCGAGGCAAGCACGCGCGCTTTGGGAATGTCCACGGACGCAGGCGTGCGGGCATTCGCCTTTCGGATATCGAAGTCCCACACCGAAGATGCGGCCGATCTGTCCATCATGCTGGTTCAACTGGGCGCTGATGGCGCGCCCAAGACAGACCCCGAACATCATGCCTTGCTGGATCAGCTCGGCCGCGCGTCTCTGGAAAACTTCGACCGGACGTTTCTGGAGCAGCAGGCGGAAAGCCACAAAGAGGCGCTGGCGATGCATGTCGCCTATTATTCACGCGGAACAAGCCAGACGCTTGCAGCTTTCGCCGACAAGTCTGCCACAGCGGCCCGGGCCGACCTCATCGAGGCACGAAAGCTGCTGGATGCTTTGTCGGCAAAGGACCTTCAGATCGTAGCGCCCTAGAGGGCATCTGACTGTTTTGGCCGACCCCTACAAATCACTCGGCGTATCGCGCGACGCAAGCCAGGATGACATCCGTGCGGCTTACCGAAAGCTGGCAAAGCAGTTCCATCCCGATCTGAACCCAGACAATGCAAACGCCGAGGCACGCTTCAAGGAAGTCGCGGCGGCAAACGATCTTCTGTCGGATCCCGAGACGCGCGGGAAGTTCGACCGCGGCGAGATCGATGCTTCGGGGCAGGAGGCGCGCCCGCCGCCCGGCTATCGCAATCACGCTGAGGGTGAGGCCGGCACGCGTTACAGCAGGGCTAGTGGGCAATCGGAAGAATGGTCGAGTGACGACTTTGGCGACATTTTCGGCTCGATGTTTCGGGGCCGGCAGGCTGCAGGCTCCGCGCGCATGCGCGGTGACGATGAGCGGTATACGCTTTGGGTCGATTTTATAGATGCAGTAAATGGCGCGACGCCCCGGCTGACTTTGCCAAATGGAATGACGCTCGACGTGCGCATTCCGTCTGGCACCAGGGACGGTCAGGTTCTCCGGCTGCGAGGCAAAGGGTCGGCCGGCTTCAACGAAGGCCCGCCAGGCGATGCTCTCGTCGAAATTCACATCACCCCTCATCGATATTTTGAACGCGATGGCATGGACATAAGGCTTGTCTTGCCGGTGACGATTGCCGAGGCCGCGCTCGGTGGGCCAGTCGAGATTCCGACGCCGGGCGGCCCTGTCTCGATGCAAATCCCGCCGAGGTCGGATACCGGGTTGGAACTGCGCTTGCGCGGCAGGGGCGTTCCCGCGACCAAGGAGCGTGCGGCGGGAAACCTCTACGCAACCTTGCGCGTCGTCATTGGAACGCCAGACCCTGACTTCGAAGAGTTTCTTCGGAGCCGGAAATCTGTGACTGAAAACGATCCCAGAAAAAGCATGTGGGCGCAGTGATGAACGGCATCGAATCCGTCATTTCGCTGATCCCGGGCATCGCGCGAATGGATATCGAGCGGTGGATCCGGAACGACTGGATCAAACCGAGCGGCGGCCCCCAGGCATATGTCTTTCTCGACATTGACATCGCTCGCGTCCGTCTGATCCGTGAGCTGCGCGACGAAATGGATATTGATGAAGTTGCCATGCCCGTTGTGCTGTCTTTGCTCGACCAGCTTTACGATCTTCGGCGCCTTCTGCGGGATGTCCCTTCCGAAAACCCCATCGGCGAGGATTTTGCGTCCGGCGATGGAATCGGCCAATGATCAGCCGCGATGGTTGGGCTCGTTGACCTTCTTTTCGGATACGTTTGGAGCTGCTTCCAATCGCGCGAGCGCCTGAAGGCCGAGATCGTTGTTCTCCGCCATCAGTTGAATGTCCTGAAGCGGAAGGTTCCGAAGAGACCACGACTAT
>Ga0105044_10003249_pt1 | contig 22264 bp, 36 predicted proteins | sample MAT01_FD_78092 | JGI IMG/M metagenome (GOLD analysis project Ga0105044, IMG submission 78092) | Freshwater microbial communities from Lake Fryxell liftoff mats and glacier meltwater in Antarctica - MAT-01 | ecosystem: Environmental > Aquatic > Freshwater > Ice > Liftoff microbial mat | place...
GGAGTTTTGCCAGCATTGAGTAAAGGACTAGGAATCACGAGCGGATCAGTAAAAGGATTTACATTAGCGCTTTCCGGCGTTTTAGTCCCGCTCCTTGCGATTACAGCGGCGATCGCCGCTGTCCAGTTTATCAAGTTTATTGGTGAGTCCAACGATGCTTCTGATGCGTTGGATGAATTGGCAAAGCAAGGTATTGTCAGCAGTAACGAGTTTGCCAAAATTGGAGCTAAGATCAAAAGCTACAACGAGCAAATTAAAAACGGAACCAAACTAACTGAGGAGCAAACAAAACAAGCTAAAGCTTTTTTAGAAATCAGCAAAGCGAAAGTTGCGGCGCTGGAGGAAGAAGCAAAAGCTAGTGAGGCACAAGCTGAAGATTTTGGAAAGAAAGGATTAGAGGATGAAAAGAATGCTGCGCTTGCAAATGCAGCAGGGATAGAAACTCAGATCAAAGCGCTGAATAATCAAAATACAGCACTCGAAGAAAATCTTGCTTTCCAAGTTCAAAAAACTGGGGCTGAAGAACGTTCTACCGACGAAAGCATTAAAGGATCTGCTGCTAGCAAAAAAAAGACGGAAGCTTTGAAAGATGAAACGGATGAGTTAAAAAAACAAATCGACGTTCAAAAGGAACGAGCAAAACAAAAGTTTGACGATTCCGAAACGAAAATCAAACGTGAGCAAGATGATCAAAAGGAAGTCAGAAAAGATAGAGATGATGGTGCTGTTGAGAAGATTCAAGAAGCATCAACAGCTAGACAAACTAAAATAAAAGAAGCTTCTGAGGTTGTCCTTGCTGGTATTCAAGAGAAAAACTCAGAGGTCTTAAACGCTAAGAAAGCAGCGTTTGAGTCAGGTACTCTTGCTAAAATTAAAGAACAATCAGAAGCTAAAATACAGGGTTTACAATCAGCGTTTAACCAGGATCAAGATAATCAAAAAGCGACTTTTAACGAAACTGAAAGAACTGTAACTGCTCAATTCAACAAAACCCAAAACGGCGAAAAAAAGGCGTTTGAGTTAGCACTGTCGAAAGAAAAGAAAGAGTTTGATAAGCAAGCAGCAGCAGAAGGAAAAGGTGTAGATCGCCAACTACAACTAGAAGATCCCGCAAACAAAGGAAAAGAAGAGGAGTTACAAAAACAATTTGAAAATGAAGACAAACTTGCAGCTAGACGCGCTGAATTAGAAGCACCCTTGCTTGCTAAAAAACAGGCGTTTGAAGATGCACAAGAGGCTAAAAAACAGGCGTTTGAAGATGCACAAGCTGCTAAAAAATTAGTACAAGAAATAGCATCGCAAGCTGCTGCTACAGCTTTTGAAGCTCAACTCGCAACCGACAAAGCCAAATTTGAAAAGGAGGTAATCGCACCCGCTAAACTAGCAGCAGATAAACAAGTTAATGATGCCAAGGCAGCGTTTGAAAAAAATGTAATCGCGCCTCTTAAGAAACAGCAAGACGAAGAAATTAACATAAAGAAAAAAGCAGTAGAAGCCGAGATCACAGCAATTAAGAAAGCTGATGAAGCAACTATCGGCAATCTTAAAAAACAACAAGCTCAACAAGAACGAGATATTGATCGTAAACAACAAGACGAAAAGTTAGCCAGAGATCGAGCTTTCAAAGCAGAAGAAAGAACAAAAGATGACGCTGCTAACAAAGCCTTGGAAGCCATTAAAGGAAAGTCAGATACCGCTCAAAAGGAAGCAGCGGAAAAACAATTGCAAGCATCGCAAAATCAATTGAACGCTGCTAACGCAAAAGGAAAAACGCCGCCTGTCCCTGTCCGATTGCCGGGTAGGAAAGGTGGAGGTGACGCGCCAGCCGGACAAGCTCTTCTTGTAGGAGAAGTGGAACCTGAAGTTTTTGTCCCTAAAGTAAGAGGTACTATCTTAAATCAAGCTCAGATTAAAGCAAATCTTGATACCCTACTGAGCGCATCGGGCAGATCTTTACAACCAGCTATCGCTCAATCTAACGATAAGAGTATGATTGAGGAATTGATATTGCTTAGGAAAATTGTAGAGTCGAGAGAACCTAAGATCGAAATTCCAACAGTTTTTGAAGGTGAGAAAAGTAAAGACAACCATGCTGAATTTGTTAGGCTGCAACGGTCATTGATTAGAGGGTTATATTAAATGTTTGCTGTCTACTTATCCGACTCTTTAGTTTCGAGCATTGCAGGCATCGCGGGCGATCGCTATTTGCTGTTGAGCCATCCTTTAAGCAGCCATGCGGTAGCGCTAACAGAGTTTGGGGAGTCGGGTTTTGAAAGGACGTTGACGGGGTTCTTAGGTTCGGATGGGAGAACAATCAGCGGGGCTATTAAAATAATCGGAGGCGGTTATCTGCCTAAGCAGCAATGGCAGATCAAAGAGTGCATCGTAAATAATACTCAGCTAAAATTATTCGAGTCTTTACTCGCATTGCAATCGTCCAGCAAGATCGGTATGGTTCTTTGGGATTCGTGGGATTTATATCAACTTATACCAAATTCTACAATCCCTCCTACCTGGCTGTCAGGATCGCCTGTAACGAATGAATTGGGATATTCTGAAGGGTACACAGCTTGGAATGTTTTTGTGGATGTGGATGAAGGGTTTAAAAAATTTATTGGCAACAAACGGAATTTACTCCAGTTTGTTGCCAACGCTCGTTAAAAATCCTCTTCTTCCTCAGAACAGCCGTCATCAGGTAAAAACTGATTGAGCAAATCGATAAATTCTTTAAGAGCCTCAAAACTCTCTTCATTTGGCGTTGAGTTTAGAAGATAAAATCTTATGGAATCCTTTACTAAATCCCATTTTTTCTGAGACATAAGATCTAAAAAAATACTCATTTCAGACTCTCTTTTTTAAAAGAACTTTTGACATACTCACTGTTAATGCATCAATTAAACCGGTTCGGAATTTAGATTCTTGCATGCTTTTAACCTAGATTTTTTGTGTTGGATGTCGGTAAAAATAGTTTGAATTGATTAGAGTTGGCTTAATTTTCTGGCATGTATTCCTAACTCTACCAGTTTGTCATGTGCAGCCTTCAGGGCAACATCTTCAGGTATGTTTGCTATTTTAGTTGTATTCAATGGTACAGACATCTCATCAGCGTTAGAAGGTTTATGTGTAGTTAGAAACTCAAGCAACACCTTAGACATTTCACTAGGCAGTAGTTCAAGCTCAGCTACTGAAGGACCGTCGTTGAGATACACCCCCAACAAATCAGCATCGTTGTGTCCATACTCTAAATCAGCAAGACATGCGACCGCTTGTATGACCATCTCTGATACGTCGCCTGCACTAGTGTCTTTAGCAAGGTCTTGCCACTTCTCAAGTGTATTGATGTCTATTTCAATTGTTACTTGTACCATTGTGTTTTCTCCTTTTTACTCTTTGTTCTGTCACTTAACCCTTTGAATCTTTTTTCTGCTTGCCGCTTTTCTCGGATAAGGCTTGTTCTTCTGCCTGCTGCTTTTGTTGGATAAGGTTCGTTCTCTGATCACAAAGTTCTTCCATTGAATAGGACTGCGGACTGCGTTCTGTAGACATAATGTGAACTCCTTTTTAATGTTCTTTGATCTTACTAAAACGAGTTTGACTTGTCAATGGTCTAATCGTTAGATTGATTATTTAACCAACTCCATCAGGGTTTTTCGTTGAATGCCACGGCAGTCACAGCACGTTAGATCGCGCTCAGATTTTCCTCTGATTGTCGTTAAATTGTATTCAATCAAATTTTTAGATTGCTGACAACGACGACAGTTAAAAGCAGTTGGTTGACGGTTATCTGCTTTAAGCTTGTAATCTTTTCTCATACTTGCTTGACAGCGCTTACAGTACGGGTAACGTTTACCTTTGACGATTGCGAAGTCGGTTAGTGGCAGGGCTTGATAGACGCGATCGCAGTCCCTTCTGAGACACTGAGCGGTTTGATCTAACTGAGGAGTTAAACAAGCCCTGCAAATAATAGAGTAGCAGCCTGATCTTGATTTTGGATAATCAGTTAAAAACGGTTTGTCTAAACCGCATTCTTCACATTCCCGCATCCACTCTCCACCGATGAAGTAAGCGTTATCTGGTACTGATTTGAAACCTTTGGGTAAAGGTGGATTCAGACAATCTTGACGCGTTGATTCGATTTTGTATTCTTTCATAATTTAATCGCTTGATGCTGGTTCAACACGGCAATAAGCGCCTCTTGATACTTTGGATCAACATTTTTAAGGAAGTTTGGTTCATTCTTAAAAACAGAGACAAAGTAACCGCGCCATTCAGATCCACCTTCTCCTTTAATTAATTGAATTGCAACATCAGTCATAGATTGATCTAGACGGTCACTCTCAGCAGCAGTAATAGATGTGCTATGTCTAAAACTAGGATTACTACGAAAAAAATTAAACGTCATGAATACTCCTTAGTAACGCATCAAAGTAGGTCATATTGCTTCAAAGTTTTTATGTATTCTTCCAGTTCTTGAATGTACTCTGGGTAGGTCTCGCAAATCGTTAAAACGCTTTTAGCATTCCTGCTCCTAGAAATCCAAGCTAAGCAAGAATCCGTCACGGTTTCGCAGTCGTCAATCCACACCCCGGCTTCGGTAAAAACGTCTGGAGGAAAACCGATGAGATTGTAAAGATCTACTCGATGCCCAGAGTAAACGGGCTTGATTACCAAACGAGCCGTTAACCCGACAATTCTCCTTAACGGCTTGAAACCCGCTGGTAACTGGTCTTGGATCTCAGCTACCATCCTCCTTTTCAGATTGAGATAATCGCTCCCCATACTGATCCAAGACTCACCTTTAGCATTGCTGAAAATTCTCCCAGCAGGTTTAGATTTGATGGAAGATAAAGTTAAAATCAGCATCGACTCCAATCACTGAAAAGATGAAACGTAAGCGTGAAAAACCTGATCAAAATGGTCAACATTGTCGCCAAAATCGTAAGTATACGATTTGCCATTTTGAAGAGTAAGTGTGATTTCAAGGCTGAAGAAGTTGAATGCTTGCACTTTAGACCACGGGTAAACCAAAGTTGAACTATTACGCAAGAGCAACAAGAAGCCTTTTTCTAACAGGCTAACCCCGGTAACTTCAGTAACTTCAACGGTCGGAACTTTGGCAGGTTTTGAAACGCTCATGGGGTGAACTCCTTTTTAATGTTCTTTGATCGTATCAGAATGAGTTTAGGATGTCAACGGTCTAACGATTAGAATGTTCAACAGGTGAATGAAGAGTTCTCTGAAAATCATCGACATTGCCTCTGAACCTGTAAACAATAACGCTACCGTTTTTAAGTTTTAATGTCGCACCTATTCCAGAAAAGGCTAACGATTCTACTTTAGACCACAGGTAAGAAATAGCAAACAAAACTGATCCTTCCTGTAGAATCAACGAAAATCCGAAAGAGTTGAGTTTAATGCTTTCAATAATAGAATCTTCAGAAGGTATTAAAACTCCCATGTCGTTCTCCTTTTTAGTGTTCTTTGATCGTATCAGAATGAGTTTAGGATGTCAATGGTCTAATCGTTAGAATGTGGAAGGATCTTAAAACCGTAGTAACGCAAAGACTGGTCATTTTCGTCTTTGCGCTGCCTGGACTTGGAAAAAGATTCAGGATATTTTTTCTTCATTTCTCTGGAGAATGTATCCATAAAACGTTTTCTAGCTGAACCCTTAAATGGTTCGTTAGTCATTGCTGTGTAGCAGTTCTGAATATCGAATGGAGTATAACCTTTCGCGTCAGTGGTTGTATCTTCTCTAGTTGTTCCGATGAATTCGTAAATGGGATCTGTAGATTGTAAAAGATCATCCATTCTCGCTTTCTGCTCTTTGTTGGAAATTGTTAAAGATCTTATCCATCGGATTCGTTGTGGGAGTCTCGCGTAATCTTTATTGATCGCCCAACAAAACAATTCTTGAGCTAGGGTAGAATCTTCGTTAAATCTCATCCAGGGATTGTTTTCACCTTCCACTTTTTGAACAAATTCAACAGTGATTAATCTCTTAGTTTGTCCTATTTGACCTGTTGTCATTGTACCCAGCGTTAACGATTCCCCCGTGAGAATGAGTGTTATTGGTAAGCGTTTCATTCGAGCGCGGACGTACTTATTGCACACTCTAAAAAGGTTGCCAGCATCATTAGTATCTCGCACAAGAGACATAAGCAAACTAATGATCGCATTGACATTGGTTACTTCATCTAAGATTGTTACAGTGTCTAGAATGCTGCCAAAATGATCAACGTTAAGAGTGGTAGAAGATGTATGACTAGAGCAATTTTGAGAGTCACCAAAAACCTTTGCTGCTGTCGATTTTCCCGATGTTGATTCACCGTAGAGATACAACATACACGTTGTTTTGTGGTATTGATTTTGTGACGAAAGGATGAACGAATTTAATAAAATTCTCTGGTCTTTTTTGGATACTTTAGATCTTTTCAAAGCTTCTAATGCTAAAAGCAAAGCTCTATTAGTTGGCTCCTGGTAAGCGTAATTCAACCGCTTGAAATGCCAAACTTTTGAATCGTAATCTTCTAGCTTTTTTGTTTTAAGATTGAACATCTTATCGGCAAAAAAGATGTAAGTAAAATCTTGGACTGGCTGATAATCTAAAGCAAAATAGGTAGGCAGAGAAATCAAAACATTAGACGTTAACGCATTCACAATTTTAGATATTGGAGTGCTTCCAAAAACTTTTCTAAATGTTGAAACGATTAACGTTTTCAATAAGTCTAAAGATTGTGAAATTTTCCAGCCATGGTTAACGTCATAATGGTAATACAAAACACCTAATGATTCTTCTTTATCTGAGTCGTTATAGTAATGAAAAGAGGATTTCATCTCAGGGTAAATATATGTCTCTAAAATTATTACAATGTCTTTAAGCTGTTTTTTGTCAGGCTTAGCAGGATCAGGAATAAAATATAAATCGTCTAGAGATTGCGATGGAACACTCTTTTGATTAGAGGGAAAGTGATCTGTGAATTGCTTTAGCAATTTTTGATAACTTGCTTTGTCTAATTCCTGATCCACAAAAGATGAGTAACCTTCTGTCTGAGTGTAATAGAATCTGAGAAAGGTGCCGCCTTGACTATTAGCGCGATCGTAAACTAGAAGATCGTTGGCAAAGAGTGAAACAACCAAACTCGTTCCGCTGGAATTTGTCGCTGAAAACGGGTTGCGACCTTCCCACTTTAGAATCGTTTGATCGTCGTCAGGCGTGACCGAATGAAACTCAAAATCGTACTCCAAACCGACTCGCTGACAGAATGCGTTTAAATCGCCAGATGAAGCTAGTTCTTCATAATAGTAGGGCAACGCTTTACCAGTGGTATCCACGCCGCGCGAAGGTGGGTTTTTTAGCCCTGTATAGATTGACTGGAATTCTTCACTCGCTCGGTATTCTGCCAAGTCGAGAACGTTATTTTCTGAGTAGAAGAATTCAGTCTCAAGAGATCCGTACATCACCCTAGCTGGATCGGCGCACGACTGATCCAAAAAGTCGTTCTGCTGGATAAATAATTTCAGGATAGTTTCGACTTCAAATCGGTCTAGAACGGGTTCAGAAAACCGAATTACAATTCTGTGTTTTTGGTTTTCTGGAGTATATGAAGGGCTAGCGTAGACCAGAAATGCCAGACCTTGGAATAAATCGATTGAATGCTGGATTGTGGAACCCGTGTCAACGTCAAGATAAATAAAAGACGCTGAATCAAAGTGGTTTTTGTAGTCAGTGCCGCCGATCTTGACTCCCAGTCGCAAACAGAATCCTTCTAAAATCAACTCTTTAATCGATTGGAGGGTGCATTCCGCAGCCACCCAATAGACCCCGTCAAAACCGCCTAAAAGCGAATTGTTTTTACCGCCGTTTATATTTCCTGGTTTTTTATTTTGTAGCGTAGATCGGACTTGAGCGTTTATTTCAATTAGAAAAGTCGGATCGGTTTCAGATTGATTGGCAATTATTTTTTGTAGAAGGGGGAGCAGTTTTAGATTTTGATTGAGAGGATTGTCAGGCTGGAGTGACGAGAAAAGCATCTTATGTGTTATCTTGAGGGTGTTGGGCGCAATCGGAGTGTTGTGTCGGGTCGGAGTGTAAATCAAATCGTGTCGGGTCGTGTCTGAGTGTTGGATTAAATCGGGCTAGGAAGGGGCTTCCTAGCTTTTTTTTTGTCAACGAGGAAGAAAATTTTAGACAACAAAAAACCCTCTACCTATTATCTCGAAGTACCAAGACGAATAAAAGGGTAGAAGGTTTTTTGAGATTTTCAGCGGCACTGAAAAGTTAGAAAAGTTAAAATTTTTGGTGGAGGCTTTATTCATCTTGGTTCCACGATTTTAACACTAGCGGCTAAAGGCTGTCAACTAATTCGCGATCGCTGTGACTAAAGTTTGTGGTTGTGATTTGGAATCAAGTAAACTACAATAGTTGAAAGCGGTTTAGTCACTGCTTTAATTTTCTTAATGGATAGAAGAAGGCTGAACCTCAATAGAAGTTCAGCTTTTTTTTGTACCAGATTGGCTAAAAAGATTCAGCGTTGGTATTAAGGATGGTTATATCAAGGTCACCAAAAGCTTTTAATTCGAGTGCAGCCTTAAGAACATCTTCAAAATCATCACAAAGATTTGACTCATAGTATATAGCTTTTGGTCTTGCTGTACCGTTGGATTCGTCGCCGGGTTTTGAACTATAGAGTGCAAGTTTTGTTGGCTTTTGTTGAGCAAGAAACTCATGTAGATCAGCAGCATTTTCAGATAAGGAAATTGACAACCGTTGCGAATCAGTGTCTATACTTTCCGAAAGAGCAGCGACCGCTTTATGCAGCATGGCAGCGACCGATCCGTTTGAACACTGGTTTGCTACATGCTGCCAATACTCTCGTTCTTTGATAGTTAATTGGAGTTTGTAATTAGTGAAGCTGGTCTTAGCCATTTGGTTTTAGTATTAGATAGTTGATGGTTCTATTGTAGCGTATAAGTCACCAATAGAACCACCAACATTTTAGACAGCGATCTCTGTTGGGTTTGAACCATAGAGTGCAAGTTTTGTGAGCTTGTACTTTTGAGAGTTGGGAGCGGGGTCTAACGGTGGACATATCAATGGGTCGATGTTACCGCATAGTTTAATCAAGCCAGCAGCCACTTGAGCATCATTGACGGGCATGACGTAACAAAGCATGTTTTGTACATCGGGTGCCTTACCAGGCATTGGGTAAGACTCATGCATCAAATGAACGGCACTGTTCCCTTGTAATAACGTCATGCAAATAAACGACGGGTTTGCCATGTCTGCACCATTCCACAGTGTGCTTATAGCCACTGTTGGAAAGCCCTTAAAGATTTCAAGCAGTGTAACAGGGGTTATTTCGATTACTTCTGTCATGGTGTTTTGATTGCTCCTGATTGCTCCTGATTGATATAACGTTCCATACCGTCTCTATAAGGCTTGTTAGCCTGATGTAGTTGAACGTCCAAAAGTAATTTTGGTATCGAGTCAAATACAAATTTCTGAAGCAGAATAGCTGATTCTGACCCCGAAAAAAAGTAGAGTTGCAAAACCCCGGCTTCTGTGAGATACCAAGATGGTCGCACAGGTTCACCGAATGAAGACTGGAAGCTGTATTCAGGAAAAACTTGCTTTGCTTTCCTTGAAGCTGATTTCTCATCCTGTCCTAAAAATTCACAGACCTCCGAAGCTTTAACAACCCTCTCACCATCGACGGTTAACCGCCAATTGAGAGAATCATTAAGCTTACGAAATTCGATTAGGCTAAGTCTCATCTGTTGTTATAAACCTAAACTACTTAATGCACTATAGCACTTATAGCAACAGATTGCGGTTAACCGAGTTGAGCGGAATCGGTAGGGCGATCGCTGTTACTTTGCCTGCAATCGCCAAGTCCAATTTCTTAGCAACCTTACACGAGTACTGATACTGGTATCGGTATCCTACGTATCCGTACAAATCTCCTATGTTTATTTTCTCGTGTGCGTAGAAAATAAAAACCTGAAACCCAACATCAGAAGCATTATTAAACTTACGGGTGATAGTTTATACAGCCAGAGCACGGCTACTTAAAGTTGATCCGTTTTTGGTATAAAGCAGCACAGCGAAAATTAAGAAAAAAGCTGTAACGATGGCTGCGTAGCATTATTAAATCTATGTATAAGCATTTATACTCAATTTCGAGTAAAAAGAGGAAAAACGACGGGTTGCTCAGGTTTTACTCAGCTTTTACTCAGTTTATGACTCAGGTTCAAAAGGCAATGGAACAGCAAAGTAACGCTGTATCTGTTCCTGTGAGGGAGATACAGCGATTTGTTCCTTTGTTACTCGCTGATTGTCCTCCAAACTACTTAATGAATTAATTACATGACTACTGATACTTAGCAATGTATAAATAATTACACTCTATGTATCAGTATACGATTATTATTTATTTCTATATATTATTTATATAGCTTAGTAACAAAGTAACTGAGTAAAAAAAGCTGGAAACCAAAAGCTAGCAATCTTTTCAGCCGTTACTCAGGTCGTTACTCAGCTTTTTTCCACCTTTTGAACAACACTCAAACCTATTCACAGCAAGGGTTTAAGAGCTGAGTAACACCTTTTGATCTCTCTTCCACACACTCCAAACATCCATCCATCCATCACAGCAATCTCCATCCATCACAGCAATCTCCATCCATCACATCACAGCACAGCACAGCACAGCACAGCACCCCAACAAAAACGGGTGCTGAGTGCTTCTTAGCTTCTCGTCTTATGGTTTGTACCTTTGAGTTGTTTGCGACCGTTTGAGGGTGCTTAGACACAGGAGTATCAACACAGCAATTTTTTAATCAACAATCTCCTACCAAAACTATTCTTAACGACCTTAAAAATTCTGAGAGCAATCGCACACCCCACCCGCTGGCAATCTTCTGAGAGCGATCGCACCCCCACCCGCTAGCAATCTTCTTCTTTCAGGCAGTCGCCAACATCCATCACAGCAATCGCATCAATCTGCAACCAGTCCAACAAAACCGCCTCTTGCTGACCTCTTATTAATCTCTGCTCACGTTTGTACATTCGCTTTGTTTTCGGCTGCTTGCTGGCTGTGGCGCTCTATTTACTTTTAGCGAAAAATATTAGAAGCCGTACTCAAAATTAGAGCAAAAATGCTCAACCCTACAGCATATCATAAAGTTTTATCTTTTGTCAACGGGTTAACCAAACAAAACTAATTTTGCTTACCCCTTGCCATTCTTATGATTAGACTGTAGGGTTAAGACATGCAGGAAACGAGAACAACCCTGTATAAAGAGAGAGCGATCGCGCCTCAAGAAAAAGACCCACACTATAGACTCGAACTAACATGTTAAACAACACGCCACAAAAGACTCAATCAGTGCTTACCATTCTTGGAGTTCAAGGTCGCGCGCAATGGGAAGCGAATCATGAGTGTTTAGCGCTCGATTTTTACGTGCGGACAGCGGAAGGAATTCAACTAAAGAGTATCTTATTGCCTCACGATTGCGATGATTTAGGAGGAAGAAAACCCATTACGGATCAGCATATCGCGGGGTTCTTTCATACCTTGGATCGGTACTATATCGAGCTAGAAGGCGAAGAGGGTTCATATTATCCTTCATCCCTTTCTAGAGGTTATATCAACATTTTTCCAGCGGACTGCCTTCCTTGGTTCAAAGATGAGGATCAAGAGTTTAAAGCTTTTTTAAAGCAGGCTTCTTTTTCTGATTTACTCCGAGGAGGGTTTAAAACCCCTCTCGTTTTAGAAAAACGTGTGGAAGCACTTAAGCCTAAAATTAAGGCGTGGATCGCGACACCTCTTTTGCAGAGCTATCTACGCGGTAAGGCTCTTGATATGGGTAATTTCTGGGGTAGCAAGGTTGGATCTTTTGGATCATCTGGCGACGATAGTGCGGACATGCTCCATTTATTGCTGAGATCTAATCAATCACCCCCACCGCTTGCTGCTACGGATATGCTGAAGTTAGCGATCGCTAAAGATGCGATGGCATGGTTTAACAGCGGTCGAGTCCCTTTTTACGATACCGACTATGGCGTAGGTCATACTCTGAGGAATGCCCTTAGAGAAAGCGGGCTAGAAGAACTAGCAGGTTCACTCCCTTGGAAAACTTGGAAGCATTTCGACTTTGCAGACGCTCCCACTTTCTCAATCTAGCAACCATCAAAATCAGTGTTTGTCAACGGGTTAACCAAACTAAACTAATTTTGGTTAACCCGTTGACACTCTCATGATTAGGCTATAAAATTAAGACACGGGGAAACGAGAACAACCCAGTAAACAAAACGGAGAAAAATCATGAACGAAGTTACCGCAAACTCTCAGCTAATCAAAGTTGATCAATTGTCCTCTTGCGATTTGAATGAAGAAGCGAGAGGAATCTCAGATTCTGAAATGTGGCAAACAGACGAATACAACGTAGAGCAAATAGAGATCCTATGGTTGCCATCTACTCAAAGAGCGGGTATCGCATGGGGGGCTGATGCTGATTGGACAGACGCGATCAGCCAAGAGGACGCGCTGAGAAGGTTTTTTGCTGACGACATGATCAACTAAACAGCGATCGCATAACCGGGAGTAGCGACCCTGTATCCACCCACCTGGTTTACCAATGCAAGATACACGCTTTGAAGTTACGCACGTTCTCGATATCAACACAGTTCGAGTCGAAGTTAATACTGAGTTTGTTGATAAGTTAAAAGTTCGGAACTTTCCAATGGATCAGTGTATTGGATATGACGCATACCTTAGCTATGTATCAGATCTTGAAACTCAAGATCTAGTTGACTGTGTACTTAAAATGATGTTGCAAGCTTTACGATCCTTTGTGGTTGAAAGTTGTAATTCTCCAGACATCATCATTTATAGTGCTGCACTCCCCATTATTTTGACAATCGAAACTAATTTTGATTAACCCCTTGCCATTCTTATGATTAGACTGTAAAATTAAGACATGGGGAAACGAAAAAACCCGGTAAACAAAATGAAGGAAACCAAAATGAACCCTCAAGATATTTCAGTTTTCGATTTTCAGATTATAGAAGACAATACAGTTTGTGTTAAAGCTAACTCCGTACTCACTGAAAAGTTAAAAGTTTTGGGCTTTCCAATGAATGAACGTGTTGGAGTTAGGATGTTTATTGAGTACGTTTCAGATCTTGAGTTTCAAGATCATGGAGCGATCTTGTCTCTGATAGGCAGCAAGAAGACTGGCAACTGGGACTGTTCTGAATTCATGTTTGTCATTGTGCTGCACGGGTTAAAGGCTTTAGTCGAAACTTATAGTTCAAGCTTCATCGTCATTTGGAGTGCTGCTAAAGGCTTCTGAATCAAACAAAACTAACTTTGATTACCCCTTGCCATTCTTATGATTAGACTGTAATCTTAGGACATAGGAGAAATGAAAAAACGCTGTACACCAAACTAAGAAAATCAAAATGAACACTCAAGTTATGCTATGTGATTTGCTCAATGCTATATACCACAACGATCGCGTAGCCGTAAACGAAAAACTGCTCCTACTTCTGGAATTAAATAAATCAAATGAGGCTTTGCCAACCGTTGAAAAAATCTATCGTTTTGGTGGCTCGTATCACGTTTGGGGCAAGTCAGGTCAAGTAAAGCAAAGCGGTGTTGTCTATCCAGCTAAGATCGCAACTAAGGATTAAAAATGTCAAATCATTGCAAAGCAAGCAATCGAGAGATGGCAACGATTTTTTCAGCATTGAGCCTTACGCGCGGGAAGCCGATTACATCAGATCTTTCAGACCTCGCCAAACTCAGCTATCAAGATGTGCAAACCATTCTTAGAGCGTTGAAATTATTTCAAGAATTAGACGACGTTGGAGACGAATCGCTAAGCCGTCAAGAAATTGACAGCTTGTGTTATCGCGTTGGTTCTTGCAGGGTGAAGGGAAATGAAGCAGAAATTAAAGCTAACTGGTATAGAGATCGCAATCTTAATGAAGAAACTGAAACGGAATTGATAAATGAATATAGACGAAACGGAAACTCATGGGGTGATCCAAATGATCAAAATGAACTAAACTAATTTTGCTTAACTCATTGCCATTCTAACGATTAGACTATACAATCTAGAAGACGGCGATCGCAGTCTTGATTCCAATCAACCCTACCGAGATTAACCGATGAATGACACAATTATTTTGATCGTCTATCTTTATTCTCAAGGCAACACATTATATGCCGTCCCTTCATATCATCCCAATATCACAGTTTTGCGGTCTTGCAACAAAGTGTATGCTGGTCATAATCTTGAGCAGACGGCTGCTTTAGCCCACTTGTACAATGATGACAATTGTGAAATTTATGAGAACAATAAATACTTTTTCTCAGAAGTCATTGTCACAGGGTTTCTAGGAGAATCTCAATGACAGCAATCGCAGTCCTGATTTCAATCAACCCTACCGAGAATAACCAATGAATGAAACAAAGATTTTGATTATCTATGATAATTGTCAAGGTGACATCATATTGTATGCAGTACCTCCTTATCACCCTGACATCACAGTGTTGAGATCTTGCCACATATTGTACGCTGGTTGTGATGACATGACGGAGGAGCAGCTAGAAGCGTTAGACAAGTTGGATAATGACGACGAATGCGAAATTTACGAGAACGATAAATATCTCGTTTCAGGAGTTATCGTCACGGGATGGGTGCCATGAAGACACTCATGCTTAAGGGGGATGCAACCCCTGCTGATGGTTATTTCATTAGTGACTTTCAGCATAACAAAACATTCAGACAACAAGCTTTAACACCTGAGCGTTTGTTTGAGCTTATTTGGGGTTACAAGGAGCAAGGGTTCGATGCGATTGGGGTGTGGGATGAAAGAGATAACACTTATGTGGATGCTCTTACCTACACAGCTACACCTCTTTATGGACAGTTTGTTTATGACATCAAAATAAAGAAACACTATACTTACTAAACATGAAGTACATTGACCTTTCTGAAGAATGGAGATACCGAGATTACTTAAATGCAGTAAGTGATTGTAATGAGTCACAAATCCAGTATCAATCATACGCTGAGCGACATAGATCGGCACCGACAGCGGATACCGTCTACCACATGGAGTGGCAAACTCGTAATCTATTGTCAGCGCTTACTGTGCTGGAAAGGCGGACGGCTGCATTCAAACTACTAATCACACAACACCATGAATAAGATCAGCCTATTCAACGTCATCAAATTCTACACAGCTAAACCACATCAGGATAAGGCGATCGCATTCCTGCAAGCCAACATTGATCCAAACATCCTCTCAAAATTTGCTGAGCTTTGGAGAGCCGAACCTGAACCAAAAACAGAAACCAGGCAACTGATCACGATGCAGCAAGCGACAGCAATCTTTTTGCGATCGCCGTCTGCCAAACAACTTTTAGATTTGAACGCTTGCCTTAATCGGTTTGAGATAACAACAAACAAAAGGATGAAACAGTTTCTTCCTCAGATTGGTCATGAATCGGCAGGCTTACTGTACACCAAAGAAATTGATCCAGGCTGGTACATCCCAAGAAAGTTTGGACTGCCTATGGTAGCAGACAGCGATGGCAAGTACATGTATCGCGGGGCTGGCTGGATGCAACTGTCTATGCCCGAAAATTATTTAGCTTTTAGCAAGTACATGGGCGATCCTAAAATTTATGATTTAGGGTGTCCTTACGTCGCTGAAAATTATCCCGGCACAGCTTCAGGATTTTGGTGGATGGAAAATCGCATGAATTTAAGATGTGACCGTGGAGACTCGGTAGAGCAGATCTCTCGCATGGTTAATCTGGGCGGTGGGCGTGGCACGATAAATGGGCTAGCGGATCGAGTTTCATATTTTAATAGAGCCTCAGCCGTTTTTGGGTAAGGGTCAGTTTCTTGACGCTCTAACGATTAGACTATACAATGATCTTAAGACAAAATGGAGAAACACAAAATGGACAGAGTTATGATAAAAGATCTGATTGATGACATAAATCAATATGATGCTGTATGTACTAGTAAACACGTGTTGCTGTTAAATGTGAGAGCATGTCAAAAAAACGGCAGTCTAAAAAACACTCTAGTTGACCGTAAGGTTTTTACAAAACTCATTAAAAAGCTTGAATCCGATTTAATCAAGACGATTTTTGTTGTCGCAACAGACAACGGAATAGAAGTAAGATCGATGGAAAGCGGGAGTCAATTCATACACTTTTTAAGAGGATATAGTTGAACCCCATCAGTACAAGGCGATCGCATTCTCTTTTTTAACTTTTAATCTTTGTGGGCTTCCTTCACTTTATCCAACGCTTGCATTCCTTTCTCAATCAAATCGATTTCAAATCTAAGTTTTTCGTTTTTCATTTGGAGACACGCTATCTTCATCTTTGTTTTCTCGGCTTGAGTTCTATCATGGGTGACACCAGATCGAGCTTGGATTACAATTTTCGCTGCCTCCCTTGCCACTTTTGGCTCTACGCCCAGATTGAGATAAACCGCTATCAATTTTATGGCTGAGCTAGGAATTCCTTTGAGTTCTTGTATGGGGAGTGGCATAAGTTTTACTTAGGTTTTTTGACGGTGTGCTGCTGAATGCTGGAGAGAGCGATCGCCCTCTCCTTTTTTCTGTCTAATTAAGTTTTGTTAATTCTTCCTCACATTTCGCCTTATTCCATTTTCCAGCCCCCTTGATCCCAGCATCGGTTAGAGCTTTTCTCATTTCTCGGATGGTGGGTTTTTTGCCAGCCTCCGTTTTGACTGTGACAGCGATCGCTGTCATCGTTTTCCCAGCGGGTCTAGGAGCAGCAGGGACATGGGGTAATACTCGGATTGGTTCAGGATCTGGTGTAACTTCGTCTGACAGGTCTAGCGCGGGTTCTGTTGCGGGGCTAGCGAATGTCCATCTCAGGATGTAGAGGATTGAGAGTGCGATCGCCGTGTAGAGGGTAGCGTTAGCAGCTAGGGTCAGGAAGTTTTGGGCAGTTGAGTAGGTCATTTTGGTTTTCTCCGTTTTGGTTTCTTCGGGACATGGGGTTGTTTCCCCATGTCCTAAAGATAACATTCTAATCATTAGAATGGCAACCCCTTCTCGAAATTAGTTGATCAAATCACCAGTCCTTTAATACCTTCCCTGATAAGGAAGTAGTACAGGGAAGTTGTGTAACCTCCATCTGAGTGAATAAAGAATACACGCGGGATGTATCGTTGTTTCATACGCACGTTGATCAGTGATTCAGTTATCAACGTGCGTAGGTCGCTGTAAGAGGTTTCAAAAAGTTCTACGCGGTGACCACAAACTATCAGCATGATGCCCTCACTCTGTTGCACTTGGTCTGCAATATCCAACGTGAGGTCTAGTTCTTCGGTGATTAGATCGCGTACTTTCTTAAAGGTTAGTTTGCTAGTCCTAAAAGGGATTATGTTATACATTTTGGTTTTCTCCATTTTGGTGTACCGGGTCTTTTCCCCATGAATCAAAGATAACATTCTAATGATGAGAATGACAACCCCTTTTCAAAATTAGTTTTTGTTTGGAAGCAATCTCCAGATAATCTCTAGTTTACAGTTGCCTGCTTCTATACGTCGTCTCATTTCTGAGAAATATCCATCTAAGTAATCTCTATCTTTCGCTAGCGGCGAACCGCTAGTCGATGCATCGAATTCTCCATCTTTCTTACGTTTCCTTTCGATCTTTGCGGACAGCCACAGGGGACCGTTTCCTAAATTGTCTTGTTCATCTTCCATGCTTTGTTTTCCTTTTTAAAAAATTCTATTAAACGCAACCTCTATACAAAAAATATTTCTGTCCTCCAATCTGCCATCTTTGCCCAAAACTCCTTGCATCCGTCTTGACGCGGTTGCCATGCTCTTGTATAGCCTTGGCTGACTGCAAACTTCACTAAGCTGCTACCAATCCCTTTACCTTGCTCTAACACTTCTATAAGTACAGTGCGACCGCAATATCCAACTGCCAGAAAACCAATGATCACTTCTTTATGAGTCGCTAAAAAATATTGTTCGATTTCGTCTTGCTTGATGTAATGCTCAGACATGATCGAAAAGCTAGTAAAGATTTCCTCCATCAAAAGATTGTTGTCTGCTTCGATTTCTTTGCCATGCTTTGTAAATAGCATTTTGGTTTTCTCTATTTGGTTTACCGTGTTCCGTCTGTACGACTGAAGCAAAGATAACATTCTAATCATTAGAATGGCAACCCATTTTAAAAAATTCTATTAAACTCATAAAGTGTGTCCACCGCGATCGTTTTCTTTTTTGCTGCAAACGCTCCATGTTTAAAATTGCCGTTACCTAATCCGAGCGCTGGCAACTCACCTAATGCGGTTTCGGTCAACACGTAATTAGATAGATCCAAAGATCGGATCAAATCGTCAACTAACTCTATTTTGTAATGAGTCAGCCAGATTTGTTTGCACTCGCGTTTAACAGCCTTCTCAAGAGTTTTAACGACAGCGGTTGCTGTGAATATGCTTGCTGGATTGTGACCAGGGTAGCAGCGTGTTTTGGATGGCGCGTAATACGGCGGATCTATAAATACGCAAGTGCTAGCGTATGCCTGCTCAAAGCAATAGTCGGCTGAATCTAGCACAGTCAAATCTGTATCAAAAAACTTAGGCAGTTTTGGCACCCATGATCTTAGTGACTTAACTTTGTCAGGACTCCACACTACGTTGTACTGCCCGTTTTTAGAAGTCCTTGCGACTGAGCCGTGAGATATCCGCTGAAAGATTAGCTTACTTGCGCCGCATCCCGCGATCGCGTTTTCTTTAATCGTTTGCCAGTGATTATTGTTGAGTAGAAAAGCATCTCTGATTTCAATCGCTCTACTAATTAGAGTATCTCGCGTTTCTTTTCTATAGCATGATCTTAGAATGTTTCTGATGCTGCGGTCTTTTTCAGCTATTAAGAATCGAGCGTTAGGGTATCGCTCGATCATTTGCAAAGTAAATGCCGAACTGCCTGCGTGCGTTTCAATGAATGTTTCAACGCCTTCAAAAGGTTGTAAAATCGGGATCAGCGTCCTTTTGTTTCCAGGGTAACTAAACAGGTATTTCGGATTGATCATCGGTTAGTGCTGCGATCTCTTTCTTAAAGGGCAAGTTAAGTTTTAGGTAGTGCAAACTCTATATCCCAACGCTGTTCATCTGTTATGCATTCCGACTCCATATCCAAACGCTGTTCATCTGTTATGCATTCCGACTCCATATCCAAACGCTGTTCATCTGTAATGCAATTTCCTAACATTGGAACTTCGCATAAAGCCATGTGTGATATGAGTTCTGAAACCGTTTCGTATGGTGCGTTAGTCTTCAGAGACGTGATAGATATAGACTCAGCGCGAAAGCCTTGACCCTCTAGTATTTTAACCATTAGGTCACAGTCAGATGTGAGATTGTACAGAAAAGAGAATTTGTTTTTCATCGGATTAATCATCTCTTTCTTAAAGGGCAAAGTTCAATTAGGTTAAGTTCTAGGTAGTGCAAATCGGTTAAAAGCCGATCTACATGCCTTTCTTGGATGGAGCTAATCGTCTCTCTTGTTTCTGGTTTGTTTATAACTGAACACATTTCTAGCCGTGCTTTTTGGAGAATTTGAAGTACTTCAACGCGAATGTCTGTGTCTAATAAATCGTCAATGCTTTTGAACATTAGTTTCTCCTTTCTGGGTTATTCTAATTTTACCACACTTGTTTTAGTTTAGATATTTCAATCTTCATCGATGCGATCGCAGTTTCTATATCAACAATATCAGAGATTGTTAAGATACAATCTTCTTCAGAACAACGGTGTTTTTTCAAATTTGAAAGCTCTCGCCTGCAAGATTTAAGAATATATTGCAGAGCTTCGATATTCTCATCTGTCGGATCTTTGAAATCGTCTGAGAATTTGTGCATTAGTTTCTCTGTCTTGGCTATTCTAATTTTACCATACTTATTTTGGTTTAGTACATTTTTTTACTTAGCTTTTCAAACTCTATTAATTAGAGCATCGCGGTTTTATCATCGGTGATTCCTAAATTGAGAATGTGGGCGCGTCTGCAAAGTCAAAGTGCTTCCAAGTTTGCAGAGGTAATGCGCTGATTAGTTTTCCTAGATTGTTTTCATATTGCACACTCTTCAGTGCATGACCTATGCCGTAATCGTTTGTTTCATAGAAGGGTACTCGACCTCTGTTAAAGTGATCCATAGCGTCGTTGGCGATCGCCCAAACCAAATCATCAGGCTCTCCACAATCAACCTTGCTAGCCCAGAAATTGCCCATATCAAAAGCCTTACCGCGTAGATAGATCTGCAAAAGAGGGGTGGCTAGCCACTCCTTAATCCGGGGCTTAAGCGTCTCAACAATGGGCTTTAACGCAATTGGGGTTTTGAACTTCTGGTCGAGAAGGTCGCGAAAAGATGTTTGACTAAAAAAAGCGTTTAGCTCTTGATTCTCATCATCAAAATAGGGAAGGCAGTTCTTTGGAAAAATTCTGATATACCCTCCAGAAAGATCTGAAGGGTAGTATATACTCTCACCCTCCATCTGATCTTCAACCCAAGGAATGCAGTTTTCTGGGAAAATTTTGATATACCCTCTAGAAAGATCTAAAGGGTAGTACCCATTCAATCTATGAATGAACCCCGCGATATGATCCTCAGTAACGAGATCTTTATATCCTATATTCTCGCAATCGTGAGGCAATGAGAAGCTTTGTAGAATAATACCTTCTGCTGTTCTAACCCAGAAATTGAGATTCAAATATTCTCCTCTTCCCTCCCATTCCGCACGTCCCTGAACACTAAGGATGGTGATCGGTTGCGTCTTTCGTGGTGTGTTGTTTAACATTCGTTTCTCCTTTCTGGGTTATTCTAATTTTACCACACCTATTTTGGTTTAGTACATTTTTTTGTTTAGTTTTTCAAACTCTGATCGATAGAGCATGGCGGTTTTGCGTCAGTCTCAGATATTATGTTACAATGCGGAATTATATTGTAAAAAATAATGCCTACGGAAAATATTCGAGGTGCCAACTTCAGATCTCTTTACCATCATAAAGCTGACGAATTCATAGAAATTTTGAAGTCATGCGGTTGTAAAAAAACAGCGATCTCAGCCGTTGGTGCTACACCCACCGCTCTCGATTCGTGGACAAGAAACCATCCAGAACTACAAGAGCGGATCAACGATGCCATTTCCCAATATCGGGAAACTCAGCCTATCGTTCTTGTAAATGCGGCAAAACAGGCATTGGCAAATTACGTTTTTGGAAGGATGGAGAAAATTTCAAGCAGCGTAACAACCCAAGTTGATGCTAAGGGAAACGTCTTAGGGGCTTTTGAGACTATTACAAGAACTCCTGTAGGAGTGCCAAAGTGGGCTATCGATCGCGTTCTCGGTTCTGAGATGTCAGAAGTGGATGCGCTCAAAATACTTGCTGATTCAGGCTATCTCCCTCAAATTCTTGTAGATCGCGTTGTTTCAAAACTCTCCTCAACAAAAGATCAGATCAGATCTATTTTCGCTGAGTACTACCCAGACGAGGACATTTTTTCAGAGGTCAAGAAAAAACCTGGTTTATCCGATTTTGGTTCTGAAATTATCCGGGCTAGGATTTTGAAAGTACCAGAGTCTGAGACGTTCTCGGATTCCGTTGAGGTTGTTAGCGTACCGATTTCCTAGCCGTTCTCCAGCCTCTCACAAACCAGTATGAAGGCGATCCCGTGCTGCCAACTACCTGGATCGTTTTGCCGTTTACGATCGCTTTCTTGGGCAGTTTTCGACTCGTTCCTGAAAGGATTCCAGCATCGTAGCAGGCATCAAGGAATAGTTGGTAGTCGGTTGAGGTTGTCATTGTGTTTTCTCCGTTTTGGTCATACCCCAATATTAAGCGATTCTAGTTTAGTTTGTCAACACTCTCATCGTTAGAATGTCAAAATCTTTTGCCAGTTTAGAGAGATCACTACAAAAGGCTAGCAAGCAACCGCGAAAAGTTGCGACTCAACAATCTAACACAACGGACGATCAACAGGGTTTAATCCGAAGGATTCCTGCTGTTTTTCTACCTTATCAGCAGCGGTGGGATGATGATCAGTTAAGTATTAAGATTGGCGTTAAATCTAGGCGTATTGGTTTGTCATGGTGTGATGCTGCTGATTCAACACTAGAAGCAGCAAGAGCCAACGGTTGTAATACATTTTATCTTGGTTACAACCGTGAGATGGCGCTGGAGTATA
>Ga0105044_10003251_pt1 | contig 22251 bp, 15 predicted proteins | sample MAT01_FD_78092 | JGI IMG/M metagenome (GOLD analysis project Ga0105044, IMG submission 78092) | Freshwater microbial communities from Lake Fryxell liftoff mats and glacier meltwater in Antarctica - MAT-01 | ecosystem: Environmental > Aquatic > Freshwater > Ice > Liftoff microbial mat | place...
ATCCTATAAGCCCTGAAAGGGCGCTATATGTTAGCTCTCGGCGCAGCCCTGAGCGCAACCCGAGTCCTGAGCGCAGCGCTGCGAGCCACGAGTGTAGCAGCAGCCCTGAAAGGGCCCAATACCCATGCTCTGGGCAAAGCCCAGAGTATAAAAAATCCCTAGTCCCACACATATCGCTCATCATATGGTATCTTATACTTTTTCAAAAAGCTCCGGTACTCATCCTGAAAACCTTTCTTTTTATGGTGCTCATGCTGGTTAGCAATATAGGCGGTCACAATATCAACTTGTGAAGGATTAACTGAAAATGCACCATAACCACCTTGCCAATAAAAATTATATAAATCATCTCCCTTAGTTTTCATCCATTTAGATGAGTGAGATTTTACTTCTTCCAATAGTTTCATCAGTGCTATCTTTTTTGAGAGCATACATAATATGTGAATATGGTCGGTGTATCCCCCTACGATGATCACCGGACATTCGAGGTTGTTACAAATTCCACCAAGGTACCTATGAAGTTCCGCTTCTACCGGAGCATGAATAAAATGTTGCCGGTATTTGGTGCTAAAAACAAGGTGTACATAATTCTTTACTAGCGACTGCCCCATAGTTTTAATATTACGCCCGAAGAGGGCTGGTGACGGATTAATTATCACGATGCACTTCACCCATACGCTGTATATCATAACATTTCAGGGCTCAACACATCATACTCCAAAATAATAAATTTTCCAATATTTTCATATTATTCAACCAAAAACTAAGATTTATAGTAGGCCGCCCCAAAAACTCAAGAAAACTCCTTCTACAGCCCTGAAAGGCCGATATCTCCTAACATCAGTGTAGCCCGTTGGCAGTCGAAGCCTGACTTACAGCCCTGAAAGGGCGTTCTATGCTGAAGTCAGTTGCAGCCTGACCAACAAAAAAAAGGGGCCGAGCCATCGCTCAAACCCCTTCTAAAGTATAGCCACTAAAAAAAACTACGTTTTATGCCGGCAAACAAACTCCTACCCTCCAGTTTTAATAGGGATAGGTATAGGCTTTAACGGTTTGCCAAAAATAATTGCAATCAATTCTTCTAAAAAACTATTCAACTGTCTCATATCTTCTTTGGTTTAATAAACGCAATGTTACCCCTTATAGATTCAAAAGCTGTTCCGAAGTAACAACCAATAAGCATAAAAAATAGTTAAAGCCCATTTATCCACCTTTTTGTGCAAATACATTCATCACTTCATCTTACCAACTTAAACAACAGTTGCTTTGATGAAAGGAAAAGAAACCCTTATATCTGTTAAAAGAATCAACCCATTACAAACACTCTTACCTGCAAACAAACTCAAAATTGTATCTTGTATATACATAAACACCCCTATATGAAGGATTTACTGAAAATAATCACCACAGTTTTATTACTATTCAATTTTACTACTGCGGAAGCACAATCTAACAACGACTTTCAGAAAGAATGGAAACAGGTATCAGTCTTAGAAGCAAAAGGACTCACACAAGATGCACTCGGCCAAGTAAAAGATATTTTTGAGATGGCCCTTGTTGCTAACAACCAACCCCAACAAATAAAATCGGCGATGTATCAGATGAAGTACCGCAACATGGTACAGGAAGACAATCAAGAGAACAATATTTTTTATGTAGATACCCTCATCAACAAAACAAAAGCGCCTGCAAAAAACATCCTCCAATCGATGCAGGCTGAACTATTTGCCAGTTACCTAAACAACCATCGATATGAGTTGTATGATCGCACCGAATTAGTGGCAGAAAATAGTACTGACATTACCACCTGGAGTATTGAAAAAATAAACAATGCCAGCAGAAATTTATATAAGGCTTCTCTGCACGATAAATTAATTCTACAGAATACGCCCATTGAATCTTTTGCAGCGATTTTAACAGCGGGTAAAAACACCCGTCCGTTGCGGCCTACCCTTTTTGATTTTTTGGCACACAGGGCTTTGGATCATTTCATCTCAGCAGAAGATGAGTTACCAAGTAGAGCAGCCAATAAATTCATCATCAATGATGAAAAAGCTTTTGCGCCAATTGAAGAATTTGTTCAACACACTTTTAACGCAACAGATACCAACTCCCTCTTTTTAGATGCGCTACAACTACTTCAACAGTTGTTGGCATTTCACAAAAATGATGCTAATAAAGATGCTTTGCTGGATGCAGATCTTATTCGCTTAGAATTTGTAAACAACCATGCTGTATTTTCTGATCAGGAAAAGCTGTATGAGAACGCACTGTTACAGATAGAACGAAAATATCCTACCGATTCTTATGCCGGCTTGGCCATGTATTTGCGTGCCAAACGATTGCAAGAGTCAGGGAATAAATATGGGCCGCAAAATAACCAACAGCAGTTTGACCTCATTAAGGCATTGGAGATTGCTAAAACGGTGCAGGTAAAATATCCGGGCACAGAAGCCGCAAAAAAAAGCAACAATCTAATCATTGATATTTTAAAACCATCACTGGAAGTAACTACAGAAAAAGTGAACTTACCCAACGAGCCCTTTCGCGGTTTGGTGAATTACCGCAATGTACCAGAACTTCATTTCAGGTTGATCAAAACCAGCCGCGCTGCAATGGAATCAATCGCCAGAGATTATCCCGATTCCCTCTGGAATACCCTGATTTCAATGGCGGCATCACAATCGTGGAGTGAGGTATTACCCGATACAAAGGATCACCAAATACACCAAACAGAAATCAAAATAGACGCATTACCCATCGGCTCCTATATTTTATTAACTAGCATTCAGCCCAATTTTAGATTAACCAATAATATCCTCACCAGTCAGATGCTCTACATTAGCAATATCAGTTATGTTGAAAATAATGAAAAAAATATCTATGTCTTGCATCGTAAATCAGGCCAGCCTTTGAGCAATGCAACGGTGCAAGTTTGGGAAAATGAATATGATTACGGCAGTAGAAAAAATATTTCGAAACCTACTGAAAAATTTACAACAGATGTAAACGGTTTGGCTTCCCTTGAATTGAATCAAAACAAATACAACAGTAACTTACAGTTCCTTTATAAAAACGACGAACTCTTTACAGACGACAATTATTACCATTACCATTACAACAGTTACGAAACATCAAAAAAAATAAAAACATTTTTATTTACTGATAGGTCAATTTATCGCCCCGGACAAACCCTCTTTTTCAAAGGCATTGTGTTGCGTAAAGATGATTCGCTGCAAACAAATCAGGTAATCGCCAATTACAAAACCACTCTTTTGCTGGTCAACAGCAACGGAGAAAAAGCAGGCGCTATCCATGTAACCAGTAATGAATTTGGTTCTTTCACAGGCAACTTTACATTGCCTACTGGTACACTCAACGGTAGCTTTAGCATCAGAGATAGTATTAGTGGCGATGCAAAAGAATTTAGCGTAGAAGAATACAAGCGTCCTAAATTCATAACCACGATAGAGAAACCAGCAGGCACCTATCGCATCAACGATACTATTATGGTAAAAGGCAAAGCCAACGCATATGCCGGCAATGCCATCAACGATGCCAAAGTGAGTTACAGGGTGGTTAGAAAAACGCGTTACCCTATCTGGTGGGGTTGGGGTAGCTATGGAAAAACAATGCCACCATATGGGAGTAACTCTTCGATCGAAATAACCAACGGTTTTACTACCACGGATGTTGATGGAAATTTTGAGATCAAATTCAAAGCTATACCAGATGAAACCACCAACAAAAAAGACCTCGTTACTTTTTATTACGAAGTAAGTGCAGATGTAACAGATATAAATGGTGAAACCAGGAGCGCTTTTAATAGTGTTACGGTTGCTTACCACGCACTTGAGCTGAATATTCAATTACCAGAGAGAATTCCATCGAGGGATTTAAATAAAATTCAAATTTTCAGTACCAATCTCAACGGCTTATTTGAAAAAACCAATGTTCAACTAGAATTGTATTCATTAGATCAACCCAAAAAAATATTCCGGGAAAGATTTTGGGCAGCACCCGACCAGTTTGTAATGAGTAAAACAAGGTATGAAGCATTGTTTCCTTTTGACGAATACGCCAATGAAGCTGATCCAGCTGGCTGGGCCATCAAGAAAAAAGAACTGACTGCATCTGATACTACCAGCAGAAATGGCAGTTTTGAGCTGCGTTTTAAAACATTAAAACCAGGTTCTTACAAAATCATCGCCACCGCTATCGATCAATTCGGAGAAAAGGTGAGAGCGGAAAAAATCATCACGATTTTCGATCCCAAAAAACCGTCTCTACAGGAAGCGTTTGTATTGGATGTGAAAAAAGCCACCGCTCTACCAGGCGAGTCATTACTGTATAACATGCATACTGGTTTTACAAATATTTGGCTGATCAGTCATGTTAAAAAAATGGATCAAACAACAACGGTTGATTACCTGAACCTAACCAAGAAAAAAATTATTCAAAAAATAATACCGGTAACAGAAAAAGACAGAGGAGGCGCGGCCCTACATTATATGTTTGTAATGAACAATAGATTTTACAGTGGCAGTACCGCTTTTGCCATTCCCTGGAGTAATAAAGAATTGAAGATTACTTATGAAACTTTCAGAGATAAATTATTACCCGGTAACAACGAAGAATGGAAATTGAAGATCAGTGGAGCCAACAGCGATAAAGTTGCTGCAGAACTATTGGTAAGCATGTACGATGCATCGCTGGACCAATTTAGATCACATAATTGGGAAAATTTGCGTTCTGTTTGGCCTACACTTAACTATTACTTTAACTGGAGATCTACTAATTTTACCAGGGGCTTTTCAGATGTAAAAAATCACTGGACCAATGATTACACCACCATCACCGAAAAAAACTACGATGTATTATTAAACGAAGGTTGGAATATTGGGATGTATAACTATAACTTATATAAGCGAAATATGGTTGCCGAATCTGGGAACGTAATGATGGACAGCGCTGCTGGTGCAGCACCTGCTCCCCCAGAGGTAAATCAGGTAAAATTCACTCCTCCAAAAGTAGTGGGTGATGATGAATTAATAGAAGAAATCAAAGATGACAAAGTTGTTGTGAGCAATCAATCAAACAACAACCCACCCAATACTAACATTCGCAGCAACCTCAAAGAAACAGCTTTCTTTTTTCCTCAATTGAAAACAGATGCTGCGGGCAATGTATCGTTCAGCTTCCAAATTCCGGAAGCACTCACCCAATGGAAATTAATGACCCTCGCACACAATACATCATTATCCAGTGGGTATGATGAAAGAATGGTGCTCACACAAAAACCGCTGATGGTACAACCCAACGGCACCAGGTTTATCAGGGAAGGCGATGCGATGGAATTAGTAACAAAAGTAGTCAACATGAGCAAAGAAGAAATCACCGGAACTGTGCAACTAGAACTTATAGATGCCATCAATAACAAACCAGTAGATGGCTGGCTTAAAAATATTTTCCCTACCCAATATTTTACGGTAGCAGCCGGACAATCAGTCGCAGTTAAGTTTCCAATCGAAATTCCATTTTATTTCAGCGGCGCCTTAACGTATCGCATTAAAGCTATTTCGCAAGACCAAGCTTTTAGCGATGGGGAAGAGAATACAATTCCTGTTTATACCAATCGCATGTTGGTGACAGAATCTTTGCCCCTTCAAGTTCGGAATACCAACACCAAAACATTTAAGTTTGATAAGTTATTGCAATCCGGTAACAGTGAAAGTTTGAGAAACCATTCACTCACGGTAACATATAGCAGCAATCCAGCATGGTATGCAGTGCAGGCACTTCCGTATTTGATGGAAGATAACAACGAAAATGCTGAACAACATTTTAATAAAATGTATGCCAATATTATCGCGGCAAATATTGCCAACAGTAGTCCGAAATTAGCTGCTATTTTTAACCAGTGGAAAACGTTGGATACCGCTGCCCTGCAATCTAATCTACAAAAAAACGAAGCCTTAAAATTGGCTTTGCTCGAGGAAACGCCGTGGGTGTTAGATGCCAAAAACGAAACTGCCCAGAAAAAGAACATAGCACTCTTGTTTGATTTGGTTCGACTGAGCGAAGCAACCAAAAATAGTTTTGCAAAGCTGCAAAATATGCAACTAAGCAACGGAGGTTTTAGCTGGTACAAGGGCGGACCCGATGACAGGTACATCACCCAATACATCCTCACTGGTATCGGTCACCTTAAAAAATTAAAAGCACTCAACAGTAAAGATGAAGCAGATTTGCAACCGATGATTGCAAGGGCACTGGCTTATCTTGATGCTCGCATCAAAGACGAATACGATCAATTATTTAAAAGTAATATTAAACCAACTGATTATCATTTATCAGTAACGGCGATTCAATATGGTTATATGAGAAGTTTTTTTGCCGATGTTGCAGTACAGGAAGCTAGCATACCTGCGGTCAATTTCTTTAAGCAACAGAGTAGTCAGTTTTGGGTAAAGGAGTCAAAATACATGCAGGCCATGATCGCTTTGAGTATGCATCGAAACAACCAACTTACAGTAGCCAAAGCTATTTTACAATCGCTCAAACAAAATGCGATTTACAAAGAAGAGATGGGTATGTATTGGAAAGAATTTACTACGGGTGGCTACTACTGGTACCAAGCACCGATAGAATCGCAGGCCCTTATGATAGAAGCATTTACAGATATTGAAGGCAATAACAATACCATCAACGATCTTAAAACTTGGCTGCTGAAGCAAAAACAAACCAATAACTGGCGCACCAGTAGGGCAACCGCAGAAGCTTGTTATGCGTTGTTGCTGGGTGGCAGCAATTGGTTGGCAGAAGAAAGCGAAGTCAATATTCAATTGGGCGATGTTAGTGTATCTTCTACTGAAAACAAAACAGAAGCAGGCACAGGTTATTTTTCTGCAACAATTCCAGGAGAAAAAGTAAAACCCGCTATGGGAAACATAGTAGTAAATATAAAACGCCCCAGCAACCAATCTGCCTTACCCGGTTATGGTGCCGTGTATTGGCAATATACCGAAGACCTCGACCAGATCACTGCCGCAGCTACCCCATTACAATTGCAGAAAAAAATATTCAAAGAAAGCAATACTGAAAAAGGAGTCATGCTCACTGAAATCAAAGAAGGAGACGTGGTCAATGTTGGGGACAAAATAAAAATACGCATTGAGTTAAAAGTAGATCGTAATATGGAATACGTACACATGAAAGACATGCGGGCAGCAGCCATGGAACCCGTAAACGTACTCAGTGGTTACAAATGGCAAGGAGGCTTGGGCTATTATGAAAGTACCAAAGATGCCAGCACCAACTTCTTCTTCGGATTCTTACCAAGAGGCTCTTACGTGTTCGAGTATGCGCTGTTTGCCAGTCATGCCGGCAATTTCAGCAATGGCATCACCAGCATTCAATGTATGTACGCTCCAGAATTTACGAGCCACAGTGAAGGCGTTCGAATCAATATCGAATAATCGCAATCAATATTTTTTCAAAGCCCTCCCTGTTAGATGGAGGGCTTTTTATTTTATATTCGCATCCAAATATTACAGTATGCAAGAGAATACCCAGCCGGCAGATACAATCAACATCCACTCCACCAATGATGGAGATGCTTTTTATAAAATTCCGCAACGATACCGCGAAATGGAAAATTTACACATCGTATTTTGGTTGTTTAAAGATATTGCTTGGTGTATGCTGTGGAAGCCGCTGGGAATTCTGATGGTATTTCCTACGCTATTGATCGCAGTGATCATCAGTTGGCGTACCCGACATAGGGTGAGTGAACTATGTCATAATCTCGCCATCGTACTTTGGATATCTGCCAACTCCTACTGGATGATCAGTGAATTTTTTGAATTTGATTCGCTCACCATAATTGGCAACATCCATTTTAAACACCTGGCGCTGATCCCATTTGTGTTAGGTATATTAATACTGGGATGGTACTATTTATGGTATGCGTCAAATGAAAAGCGTAAAACTGAGATCTAGTCTGCATTTCAAACATTTTTTCCTATCAAATCGGCAGTACTTATCTTTGTAGCTGGCTGGCTCAGCGTGGCTGAAACAGCCGAAGAGAGTGACACAACGATGGTGAGCAAGGAGGTGAAGCCAGTGAATAAATTTTTTTGTTCCGGACATTTACAACCCTGTGCATCATCAGTGGCGTCGCACTCTTGTACATTTTATCATCAATTCAACTTTTTAGCATCATGTTCAGAACGCACACTTGCGGACAATTAAGGATCCTCGATATTAATACAACCACTACCTTGGCCGGATGGGTACAAACGGTTCGCAAATTTGGCAGCATCACTTTTGTAGATCTTAGAGACCGCTATGGCATTACCCAGTTGTTGTTTTCTGAATCGCTCAACGAACAATTGGAAGCCAATCCACTTGGCCGCGAATTTGTTTTGCAATCCACGGGGACTGTAAATGAACGCAGCAACAAAAACCCCAATATCCCAACCGGAGATATAGAAATAGTGGTAACATCTTTTAAAACCCTCAACAAATCTGCTGTACCACCTTTTAAAATAGAAGACGATACCGATGGTGGCGATGACCTTAGAATGAAATATCGTTTCATGGACCTGAGAAGAAATGCAGTGAAAAAAAACCTGGAATTGCGCTACGCTGTTAGTCGCAGCACCCGAAATTATTTGCACGAAAACCAGTTCATGGATATCGAAACGCCCTTCCTGATCAAATCAACGCCGGAAGGGGCCAGAGATTTTGTGGTGCCGAGCCGGATGAACCCAGGTCAATTTTATGCACTGCCGCAAAGTCCACAAACGTTTAAACAATTGCTCATGGTGAGTGGCTACGATCGCTATTACCAAATTGTAAAATGTTTTAGAGATGAGGATCTGCGCGCTGATAGACAACCTGAATTTACACAGATAGATTGTGAAATGGCATTTGTAGAACAAGAAGATATTCTGCAAATGTTTGAAGGATTAGTAAAAAGAATTTTTAAAGATGTAAAGGGCATCGACTACATCGAACAAGTAGATCGCATGACCTGGCAACATGCCATGTGGATCTACGGCAACGATAAGCCGGATATTCGGTTTGATATGAAGCTGACCAATTTGAAATTTCCTTCGCACACTTTTCCGGAAAAGCAAAGTATCGATTCGTTAATTGGTGGAGTAGATTTTAAAGTATTTGACGAAGCAGAAACAGTGATCGCCATTGCTGCACCAGGCTGCAGCGAATATAGTCGCAAGCAAACCGACGAACTAACGGAGTGGGTGAAACGCCCACAAGTAGGAATGAAAGGATTGGTATTTATTAAGTGTAATGCCGACGGCAGTTATAAAAGCAGCGTTGATAAATTTTACAATGAAGAAAAATTACAAGCCATCGCTGCTGCTACCCATGCCAAAGCCGGCGATCTTATCTTAGTCGTTGCCGGCCCGGAAGAAAGAACCCGCAAAGCAGCCAGTGACCTTCGGATGTACATGGGTACCACGCTAGGTTTGCGCAAAGCAGATGAGTTTAAACTATTGTGGGTATTAGACTTCCCTTTGTTTGAATACGCAGAAGACAACAACCGTTGGGTGGCGAGGCATCATCCGTTTACCAGTCCCAAACCAACGGATATCGATACCATGATCAACAACAATCCGGCAATCGAAAATGCAGCCGAGTATTTAAAACATCCTTATGCCAGCATCAAAGCCAATGCCTACGATATGGTGTTGAACGGTAATGAAATTGGCGGGGGTTCTATCCGTATTTTTCAAAGAGAACTGCAAGAAAAAATGTTTGCAGCATTGGGCATGGACGCAGCTGAACAACAGCACAAATTTGGTTTTCTCCTCGGCGCCTTCGAATACGGCGCACCGCCACATGGTGGTATTGCCTTTGGTTTCGACAGGCTTTGCTCGATACTAGGTGGGAGCGAAAGCATCCGCGACTTTATTGCTTTCCCTAAAAACAACAGTGGCAGAGATATGATGATAGATGCTCCCAGCGAAATAGACCAGCAACAATTTGACGAATTGCAAATTAAATTGAACCTACAATAACTTTTAATACCAGTAAAAAAGACCCCTAACAATAGTGGTCTTTTTAAAAAAATTTATCAGTAGTAATAGAATTGTTAAATGTAACATCGTACAACAATACCTTTCTATCTTTGAAATAATCATGAAGGATTTGATCAAAAAATATGTGATACTATTTGTTGCTATCATCTGGGGATTTACCAGTGAGGGCCAACTGTTTTTTAGAAGTACCCTTAAAACAAATCGCGACAAACTTTACCAAAACCTGGTAAACAATTCTATTCACAAAAATCTTTCAGTAACCCTCTCTGACTCTACGGAGGAAGATTGGCAGGGTGCCTTTTATGCGTTGGAACTAATTCGCTACCAAAGTCCCTGGGTGAATAGCAGGATAGACAGCGCCGCCCTGATGATGAACACCCTTTCTGTAAGTTTTCAACGAGCTGCATTGGAAATGCTTTATAGCAACTATCCTGAAAAATATTACCAGCAGGTAAAATATTTACTGATGGGAACCTGCGATGCAAAAATTTTTGCGATGTGTGCAGCCTATATTTTAAACAGCAGCAAAGCAAATGAAGACCTCTCCTTTTTAAAAGTTAAAACACAACAACAATTAGCGCTACAACCCAATCATCCCATTTTGGAGCAATTGCAATTTCAGTTACAAACGCATGCACAGTCGTTAAATGTACCCGATATCAGTCTTTTGCTTCAAGCCGACTATTTAAAAGGACACAATATCGTGTTCAGTTTTCAGCGTAAAAACAGAAACTTTCCGGGATTGGTATTAGTAAGAAAAGGAGATGGCACATTTATACGAGACAGCAGTAGCGGCTTACCTTTTACAGTTCCTCAACTAGCGAGAAGTATCAATAATTTGCCGGGGTACATCACCAATGGTAACACACCCGAGGGCATATTTAGAATGAAGGGATATGATGTTTCTACCAACGGATTTATAGGGCCTACCGCAAATGTGCAGCTAACCATGCCGTTTGAAAAGTCTGCAGGCCACTTTACGGCAGACGAAAACAACAAAGACACGGTGTGGGATATACGCTATTATAAAAATTTACTCCCGGCCCCCTTGCAAAATTATTATCCGCTGCTTCAAAGTTATTATGCAGGCAAGGCTGGGCGAACAGAGATCATCATACACGGCACTACAGTTAACCCAGCGTATTATCGCCAACAACCCTACTACCCTCTTACGCCTACGATGGGTTGCCTGACCAGCAAAGAAATATGGGACGAAACCACGGGGCGCAGAGCAGAAAGTGATCAACAAAAAATTATACAGGCTTTGATTGCAGCAGGTGGTGCAGATGGCTATACAATTGTGGTAAATATGGATGACGAACAAAGATCCGTACTCCTCGCCGATATGTTGCCCTTGCTTACAAAGGCCGGTCAGAAGTAAAAGGGTATCAGTAACTTTGTTGCATGAACTTGGCTCCTCTCGCAGAAAGAATGCGCCCTCAATCATTGGACGATCTCATTGGTCAGCAACAGCTGACCGGCAAGGGAAGTATTTTACGTACTTCAATTGATAATGGCAGCATACCTTCTATGATTTTATGGGGCCCTCCCGGCGTAGGAAAAACTACGATCGCCAATATCATCGCACACAATTTGGGCAAACCTTATTTTCAACTCAGTGCCATCTCAGCAGGCGTAAAAGAAGTAAGAGATGTAATAGAACAATCTAAAAATTTAACCGGTGCGGTATTGTTTATTGATGAGATTCACCGTTTCAACAAAGGGCAGCAAGACGCTTTGTTGGGTGCTGTAGAAAAAGGCATCATCACCTTGATCGGGGCTACTACCGAGAACCCATCTTTTGAAGTTAACAGCGCATTGCTGAGCCGCAGCCAGGTGTATATTTTAAAGGCATTGGAGAAAAAGGATTTACGGGCATTGTTAGAGCAGGCCATCAGTAAAGATGAAATCCTGAAAACAAAAAATATTCAACTGATCGAAACTGAAGCTTTGATCAACATTTCCGGGGGCGATGCGAGAAAACTTCTCAACTTATTGGAGCTAGCGGTAACAACACTATTTAAAGAAGATAAGCCTACCAACATCACAGATGAAGCAGTGATGAATGTTGCCCAACAAAAAATTGCACTCTACGATAAAAAAGGAGAACAACATTACGATATCATTTCAGCCTTTATTAAAAGTATGCGAGGAAGTGATCCCAATGCAGCGGTGTACTGGCTGGCACGTATGATAGATGCCGGAGAAGACGTAAAATTTATAGCCAGGCGAATGCTCATTTTTGCAAGCGAAGATGTAGGTAATGCCAATCCCAACGCTTTGCTGTTGGCCACCAGTTGTTTTCAGGCAGTGAGTATGATCGGGTATCCGGAAAGCAGGATTATTTTATCGCAATGTGCGGTGTACCTAGCCACATCCACTAAAAGCAATGCCTCGTACATGGCTATTAACGATGCCCTAGAAGCTGTTAAAAAACATGGCGACTTGCCAGTGCCACTTCATCTACGGAATGCGCCTACCAAACTTATGAAAGACTTACAGTATGGTAAAGAATACAAATATGCGCACGAGTTCGAAAACAACTTTGTGTTACAGCAGTTTTTACCCGACACCTTAGATGGACATCGTTTTTACAGCCCGCAAAAAAATGCACGGGAAGAAGAAATTAGAAAATTTTTAAAAGATCGTTGGAAAGAAAAATATAAATATTGAGATGATTGCTAAAAAGGATATTGACAGCAGAACTGCCATTGAACATTTTGTAGCAGCTTTTTACGAAAAGCTGATGAAGGACGAAACCATTGGTATCATCTTCACCACGATAGTACCCATACATTTGGAAAAACATTTGCCCGTGATTGCTGATTTTTGGGAATCCATTTTGTTAGACCACCCGGTTTACAAAAACAACGCCATGAGCGTTCATTACCCTATCCATAAAAAATTTCCTTTAACGCAGCAACATTTTGATACCTGGCTACGCCATTTCAACAACACGCTTGATGAAATGTACGAGGGTCCAAAAACGACATTGGCAAAAAAGAGGGCGAAAGATATTGCAGCTTTAATGTTGCATAAAATGAATTCATCCACGATATGAAAGAAAACCTACATTGGCAACTAAAAAAAATGGAAGCTCTTTCTGTTTCCGAATTGTACAAAATTCTTCAAGTAAGAAGTGAAGTATTTGTAGTAGAGCAAAATTGTGTGTACCTGGATGCAGATGGAAAGGATGAAAAAGGCTATCATTTATGTGGATGGATAGGAGAAGAACTGGCGGCTTATTGCCGGATACTTCCTGTTGGAATATCGTACCCCGACAAAGCCAGTATTGGCAGGGTGCTTACCCATCCGCGGCATAGAAAAGCCGGTGCGGGGAAGCTGCTGATGAAAACAGCCATCGCTGCTACTTACGAATTATTTCCCGTTGATTCCATCAAAATTGGGGCACAATTATACTTACGTAAATTTTATAGTGAATTGGGTTTCAAACAGATAAGTGACACGTACCTGGAAGACGACATCCCACATATTGAAATGCTACATAGCCGGTAATTTCTTCATCTATACAATATTAAGTTAAAGTCTACGTTTTAGGTCTAAGTCGAACCTCCTAGGGTTTTGCTTATATCCAAATTATCTACTGAAAGACTTAAACTGATTCCTAATGAAGCCTTATTTACTTGCAACGACTTATCGTAAAACGCTGCTGCTTTTTTGCAGTATTGTTTTTCTACACATTTCTACTTATTCCCAACACATTGTTTTAGGAAACGAAAAATTAAGAATTGAGGCCGGCCTTAATTTCGGGCCTACTTTTTTTCTGGGCGACTTAGGTGGCAACTACGGAAAGGGTAGCACATTTATTAAAGACGTTAACCTCGAGCTCACCAAAATGATGAAAGGAGCTTTCATCTCCATATACCCCAATGATTGGTTGGGTTTTAGATTGGCTGCTCAATACACTTTTGTGACAGGTAAAGATTATATCATTAATACGACGGGTATTCATGAATCATGGAGAAAACAAAGAAACCTCGATTTTAGAAGCGACATGTGGGAAGCATATGCTGCGGTAGAATTGTTTCCGACCATGATGTTCAGAAAATACGACGATTACGAACCTCGCCTCAAACCTTATGGTTTTGTTGGAATTGGGTTATTTCATTTTAATCCGGAAGGTTCTATCAAATACCCGGATGGTTCTCGTAGCTGGCACGAGTTACATCCTTTGAGAACGGAAGGTCAGGGCATGACGCAGTATCCCGATAAAAAACCTTATAACCTAACCCAGATAAACATTCCCATGGGTTTCGGTATCAAATATCAACTATCGGAAAGAGTGAATATTGGTACAGAATTATTGTACCGAAAAACCTTTACCGACTACATTGATGATGTAAGTACTACCTACATTGACCCAAATTATTTTGACCAATATTTATCCGCTCAGCAGTCAGTAATTGCCAGAAGAGTTCATGACAAAACTTTTGGCATAGTAACGCCAGGAGTAACACGATATGCTCCCGGTGTTCAAAGAGGGAATTCAAATAACAACGATGCCTACTTTTCCACTGTATTAAGGGTAGGAGTGAGAATGGGTGAGGTTTATAGCAGCGATGCGCAAAGAAGAGCAGCACGTCAAACCAGGTGTCCACATTTTTATTAATCACCAACACTCTTTAATATTTATCTCATGATAAAACAAATGCTAGATCTTAAAACGGCAGCACGTATCCTCTCTGTAATGCTTTGTCTCTTATTTTGGGTGTTCCTCTCAAAAGCAATCGCAGGCAATGGTGATGATATTAAAAAAGTTTCAAAAACAACAATTCATTTTAGCAGGCACCATACCGGAAAAGTTCTGGTTGAAATAAAAGCCCTGGAAAACCAAAATGTCGAATTGTACATTTTTGATGCAGAAGGTATTTTGGTGCAGGAAATAGAGTCCTTCCATAAAAAAATAGACAACACTTTAGAGCTGAATTATGGACAATACATCTATCAATGTTTTGATAAAGACACTCAATTAAAAAGCGGAAAACTTTTTATCAATCAAAATAACATTAGTTACGATTGAATAAATAAGCTGCAAGGTATACAACAGAAGTAACCCCCGGAGAGCAATGTATAGTCATATACAATGATTACCCCTGAAACCACAACTTTCACTTCGTTACTATGCTTTGCCTTATTTTTTGAATCTAATTTTATTCCGATCCTCTTATCGAAAAACCGTGGATAATACCGTGGTTTTTTTATGTGCAGTATTCAGGTGTAGTGACATTCCTAATAGCGGTTTCGTTCTTCCAAACTTATATATTTTAAGAAAAATGATTGGGGTCATTGAATAAATGCCACGGATCGGGATAGTCATTTTTTTTATCAAAAGTTTGCACCCACTCAATAAAGAGCCGTCTAAAGTTTTCGATCTCCTCTCTCAGTACATTGGTGTAAACAGTATCGATGTTGTGTATTTCTTCGCATACCCAGAGTTGGGCTTTTAATTCGCAAATATTTACTTTAATGATCACGGCAGCCTCCATGAGTGAGGCATACAGCGGTTCTGAAGTAATGGAGCCCACAATCTTAGCAGCTACGATCATCACGTTTTGATTCATTAAAGACTTGGTAACATCTTCTGTATCTTCATCGGGAATAAGGTCTGTAATCGTTTGAGTAATATTGATAATATCGATACTTTTTTGATAAAGTACTTTGCCATGTACTCGAATAGGATTCCATTGGTCGTTGCCCTCTTCCCCCTCAAAATCGTGTGGCAAAAAAAAATTGCCGGGATTGTCTGTGCTCATAAAATGAATTTAACCTACACGGGAATTACTCCACAAATTTTACATTTTTAAATTATATCTTCCTCCTGTAATAGTTAAATCTTCCTTTATTTAAACTCTGCTTTTAGATAGGGTGCTGTAAAACTTCCTTTAACGTTCAACATACCCTTGGGCGCTCCCTGATACAAAACAGTGCCGCCGCCACTCCCTCCTTCGGGCCCTATATCAATGATGTGGTCTGCTACTTTGATCATGTCCATATTGTGCTCAATCACCAGTACGCTGTTGCCACGATCTACCAGTTTATTGAGCACTTCGAGCAAATGCTGTATATCCTGAAAATGTAAACCGGTGGTAGGTTCATCTAAAATATAAAATGTTTTTCCGGTATCTCGTTTCCCTAACTCTGTAGCCAGTTTCACCCGCTGGGCTTCTCCACCACTGAGGGTGACGGCACTTTGCCCAAGGGTGATGTAGCCCAAACCTACCTCCTGCAACACTTTAATTTTTCGATATATAAAAGGCACTGCACTAAAAAACTCCACGGCTTCATCTACCGTCATATCCAACACATCGCTGATCGATTTTCCTTTGTACCTGATCTCCAGTGTTTCTCTGTTGTACCTTTTGCCGTTGCATTTTTCACAATGAACATAAACGTCTGGTAAAAAATTCATTTCTATCACCCGCATTCCTCCGCCTTCACAAACTTCACATCTACCGCTTTTTACATTAAACGAAAAACGTCCGGCATTGTAGCCTCTTATTTTGGCTTCGGGTACAGATGAAAACAAGGTCCGGATATCTGTAAAAAATCCACAGTAGGTTGCAGGATTGCTTCTAGGTGTTCTACCAATTGGACTTTGGTCTATTTCAATTACCTTATCGATATGCTCCAGTCCTTTGATGCTCTTGTAAGGGAGTGGTAGCTGTTTTGAGCGGTAGCAGTAAGTAGCCAGTAACGGGTAGAGGGTATCATTCACCAAGGTTGATTTTCCGCTCCCACTCACTCCGGTTACTAAGATCAGTTTACCCAAAGGAAAACTCACATTAATACTTTTCAGGTTATGCCCGCTCACACCTTTCAGCTCAATAGACTTACCATTGCCTTTTCGTATTTCGGCAGGGATGGCGATGCTTTTTTTACCGCTTAGGTATAAGGCTGTTTCTGAACCCGAAGCCAGTACCTGGGCAGGTGTTCCCGCTGCTACAACCCTGCCACCATGCATGCCAGCCCGTGGACCGATATCTACCAGATGATCGGCTGCAAGCATAATATCTTTATCGTGCTCTACCACCAAAACACTGTTGCCTAAATCGCGGAGATTTTGCAAAGCAGTGATTAAACGCTGGTTATCGCGTTGGTGCAAACCAATACTCGGTTCATCCAAAATATAAGTAATGCCCTGCAGTTGAGATCCAATTTGAGTAGCCAGCCTGATCCGCTGATATTCACCGCCACTCAAACTTTTAGAAGGCCGGTACAACGTAAGATAAGTAAGTCCAACATTGAGTAAAAAGCCCAATCGTTCCCTGATCTCTTTCAATATATCTTTTGCAATGGTATTTTGTTTTTTATCTAACCGCTTTTCGATCCCCTCAAACCATTGCTGCAAATGATCAAGATCCATCTGACTCAATTCGGCAATATTTTTTTCATCTACCTTAAACCAAAGACTTTCTTTGCGCAACCGGGTTCCATCGCAGGAGTTACAGGTTTTAAGTTTCATGAACTTCTCTACCCAATCACGCATGTTTTCCGTGCTGGTAGTTGCAGAAAACCAACGCTTCAGCATATGGATGATGCCCTCATATTCAGTGGCGTAGTAAACAGGCCCTTCGTGGGAGGCATCCATATCGATATCGGCATCCGCATCCTCCGTTACTTCCTCTTTTCCATATAGCAGAATATTCATTGCATTAGGAGACAAATCTTTCAAAGGTTTATCGAGTGGAATCTTATACTTTTTCGCCAGTTGTTGCACTTGTTTAAAAACATGCGCTTCCCGCTCTTCGCCCAAAGCAACAATACCGCCGTTGTTTACAGAAACAGTCCAATCGGGAATCACGGCATCCATATTGATTTGGTACACCGTCCCCAATCCTTTGCAGGTAGGGCATGCCCCATATGGTGAATTAAATGAAAAAGCATTGGGACTCGGTTCTTCGTAACTAATGCCCGTATCAATACACATCAATTGTTTACTGTACTGCACAACTTTGTTATCATCGTTAATCAGTAGAAACAACAAGTCTTTTCCCATTGCCAGCGTTTTTTGCACACTCTGGCTGAGTCTGACACGCATGTCATCTGTAACCTGCATACGGTCTACCACCACTTCAATATCGTGAATTTTATACCTATCTACCTGCAACCTTGGTGTGAGATCAACTATTTCTCCATCAATCCTAGCTTTTAAAAATCCTTTTTTTCGAATGTCTTCAAATAGTTCGCGGTAATGGCCTTTTCGCCCACGCACCAATGGCGCGAGTAAACTAATTTTTTTATTTTTAAATTTATCGAAAATCGAAAAAACAATTTCTTCTTCGCTAAATTTCACCATCTTCTTACCCGTATTGTAGCTGTAAGCGGCTCCTACCCTGGCATACAGGAGCCGCAGAAAATCATAAATTTCAGTGATGGTACCCACCGTACTTCGCGGATTTTTGTTCGTTGTTTTTTGTTCAATGGAAATAACAGGGGAAAGACCAGTAATTTTGTCCACATCCGGGCGCTCCATATCCCCCACAAATTGCCGGGCATAAGCACTAAAACTTTCCATGTACCTACGTTGTCCTTCGTTGTAAATGGTATCAAAAGCAAGAGATGATTTACCACTTCCACTTACACCAGTGAATACCACCAATTTATTTTTGGGAATAGAAATATCGATGTTTTTAAGGTTGTGTTCACGAGCTCCTGTTACTTCTATAAATTCATCCGTTGCGATTGGTGCAACCACTGCTTTTTTTGTAGCCATTGTATAATTTCCTTGCGGTAAAGATACAAACAAAGAAGGCGTGGTTTTGTTATCAATCACTCAGGTGGAGAATAAAGTTCCTGCATTCGACACTAAAAAGGCCATTGGAATTTTTATGTAAAAAAGGCTGAAAGACTGAATTACAGCTTAAAAAAATTATCCACAGAAAGCTTTTAAAAAAAATATTTGGAAGTTAAAAAAATACGACCCTATCTTTGCACCAGTTCTTTAAACCCCGGGAAACCGGGATCACTTATCAAGAAAGGCAGAGGGTAATGGCCCTGTGAAGCCTTGACAACCTACTTCGGTATTACCGAAGAAAGGTGCCAACTCCATCCTTGCAGCAATGCATGGAAAGATAAGTCAGATAATCGCCACGGTATTTTCTACTCAAAATATTCAAAGCTCATCTGATTCGTCGGTTGAGCTTTTTTGTTGTGGGTACTCCATCTTACGCGGTTGCAAACGCGTGCTATCCCCCATCAAACCAATTGCTTTGCCGATCATTTTCTTAGGAATACTCTTATAAGTGCTTGCATTTTATTTTTTCATCTTCTGTTGTAAAAACAACACAGAGACAAAACAAAAATTATGAGCAACGCAACGCAACTCATCCACAGCATTCCCTGCGACCCCCAAACAGGCGCACTCAGTGTGCCCATTTATCAAACCAGCACTTTTGTGCAAGAAGCGCCCGGGGTAAACCGAGGCTACGATTATGCCCGCTCTAACAATCCAACCAGAGCAACTTTGGAAAACCTTGTAGCATCTTTGGAAAAAGGTGAAGTAGCTGCAGCATTTGGCAGCGGTTTGGCAGCCATTGATGCTGTTGTAAAACTCCTGAAAACGGGCGATGAGATACTTGCTGTAGATGACATCTATGGCGGGGCTTTTCGCCTGTTTACACAGGTGTATGAAAAATTTGGTATCAAAGTAAACTATGTAGATACCAGCAACCCAGAAAATGTTTTTCAGGCTATCACACCCAACACAAAACTCATCTGGCTCGAAACACCCACTAATCCTACACTTAAAATTAGCGACATACGGGCCATTGCAAATATTGCAAAGGTCCACTCCTGTTTACTTTGCGTGGATAATACTTTTGCATCACCTGCCCTGCAACAGCCTCTCACGCTGGGAGCTGATCTTGTAGTGCACAGCGCCACCAAATACCTCGGGGGACACAGCGATTTAATCGCAGGAATTGTAGTAGCACAAAATAAAGCACTTGGAGAAAAAATAAAATTTTATCAGAACGCAACTGGCGCCATTTTGGGGCCATTCGACAGCTGGTTAGTAATTCGCGGATTAGAAACGCTGCACCTGCGCATCCAACAACATTGCATCAACGCACAGGCTGTGGCTGAATTTTTAGAGATACACCCAGGAATTGATAAAGTATTTTATCCAGGTTTGCCATCACATCCCAACCACGATGTTGCTACCAAACAAAGTAAAGGTTACGGAGGTGTTGTATCGTTTACGTTAAAAGAAGACACCGCAGCAGCGGCTATTCAATTGATAACCTCTACTCGTTATTTTAAACTTGCAGAAAGTCTGGGAGGAATCAAGAGTTTGGTATCACACCCCGCTACCATGACACACAAATCTATACCCACACAAATTAGAAGAGCAGCGGGTATCACAGACAGTTTAATCAGGCTCAGCGTTGGTATCGAAGATGCAGTGGATCTGATCGAAGATCTGGAACAAGCACTCATTCGATTAAGTACAACAAATAAGCACTTACAAAAAGAAGCAACCGTTGCTTTTTGATAACCATCATTCACAAATAAATAAGCGTATAGTATGTCTAATTTAAATCAAGCACCCCCGTTACCTGTATCAAAAAAATTAACCCTGGGCGTAATAGGTTTTGGTGTTGTAGGAAAAGGTTTGTACGATGTATTGCAATCCACACCTGCCTTACAGGCGAATATTAAAAAAATCTGTATCAAAGATCCTTCGAAAAAAAGAGCGATTTCTCAGGAACATTTTACTGCAGATGTTAACGAATTGTTGAACGATGAAAACATCAATGTGATCGTAGAACTGATAGACGACGCCGACGCGGCTTACCTTATTGTTAAATCAGCTTTGCAAAAAGGAAAAGCAGTGGTGAGCGCCAATAAAAAAATGATTGCCACTCATTTTGAAGAATTGCTGCACCTGCAGCGCCTGCACAATGCCGCTTTTTTATACGAAGGTGCCTGCTGTGCAAGCATTCCCATCATCAGAAACCTGGAAGAGTATTACGACAATGATCTGCTTTCTTCTGTGAAAGGAATTGTGAACGGGAGTACCAATTTTATTTTGACGAAAATATTTCAAGAAGGCGTTTCTTTTAAAGATGCCTTGTTACAAGCTCAACAACTAGGATTTGCAGAAAGCAACCCTGCACTAGATATTGAAGGACATGACGCCGCCAATAAACTAACCATTCTGTTAGCTCATGCCTTTGGCAATATTGCAACACCAGATAGCTTTTTATACAATGGTATAACTGCTATCAAATCTTCGGATGCAGTTTTCGCCAGTCAGAAAAATCTGAGTATCAAATTAGTGGCTACTGCTCAAAAAATAAACGACACCCAGCTCGCTGCTTTTGTATTGCCGCAATTTGTAGAAGCAAGCGATGAACTGTTCCATGTTTCTAACGAATTCAACGGACTGATCACTGAAAGTAGTTTTGCCGACAAACATTTTTTCAAAGGAAAAGGCGCTGGAGCTTACCCCACTGCAGCTGCCGTTTTAAGTGATATTGCAGCCCTAAGGTATCAGTACAAGTATGAGTATAAAAAATACTTACAGGAACAAAAACCAATTCTTACCAACGACTACTACCTAAAAGTTTTTGTGAGTGCGGATGACATCAGCAAAATTGAAAAAGACGAATTTGAATGGATCGAAGAGCGGCACAACGAAACTTATAACAATTGGGTGATTGGCATTATTCATGCCTCTAAACTAAAAAACAATCATTGGTGGAAAAAAGAAGGCGTATCGCTGATCTTACACCAACAGCCTATCGTTCACAATACAGAATACCGAAAAATTGGAAAAAGAAGTTTAGAATTAGCTGGTATTCTTTGATAATCAAAATGCAGGGGAAATAACGCTACACTGCAACGCAATAAATGCGGGCGAACAGTACACACAAGAAGAGTCGTTTAACCAAACGCTTGTTTTTACAGGTCGATTGTTGAGCAGTATATGATATTTGAACACAGGTTTTTGCAGTAACATAAATGGCATTATCCTTGACATACCATGATTTGTATCAAAAAATGAATTATGAAACAATGTATGAGGAAGAAAATATTCGGTTTTAAATTATTAACGATAGGTCTTATCCTTACTGCACTGCTAGCTTGCAACAGTACCAGAAACAGCATTGCAATTGAAGAAGGTTGGGAATTGATTGGGGAAAGCAAGGCCAATTTC